>SWCE01004060.1_pt1 | contig 73522 bp, 61 predicted proteins | sample 4690061 | NCBI WGS metagenome assembly SWCE01 (sample SAMN10267279, study PRJNA491770) | bioreactor metagenome | isolation source: DHS bioreactor inoculated with subseafloor sediment | place: Japan: off Shimokita Peninsula | collected 2012-10
CAATTACGGGCTTTATTATCTCACAGGTCATAAAAACTGACTACGCGGGTCGGAAAGCATGTCAGCAAGACAACCGAATAATTAATATAAGGGTGACTTACACTCGCACTTTTTTGAGGGTGATTAGGTTCTCTCAGAGTTAACGGATGATCCTTCGGGGAAAACAAAGCAATTGTTGTAATTATAAACGCTTGCGTAAACAATCTATACAGCTTAACCCTCTTGACGATGATCGGGTGGCTAATGGCTGTGGGGGGTGGGTTGTCTCCATTGGCTTGGATGATGCAAGGGTTTCGATCTACTGGATTTAAAAAAATTTCCAGGGAAGCTTCTGGAGAACAATCGCAATTAGTCTTGGATTGTTTCAGCGGTTATTGAGGTAATTGTTTATGCGATCATCTTGGGGAAAATGTTGGATATTTTGACCCTCACTGAGAAAATTTAATTTTGGTAAAATCGTTCAGATTACTTTATGTGCCTCCAGTACTATAATTAATCTTCATGTAAAATTACAGCACCCCTAGATTTTCGTCGCCTCAGGTTCGTCCATCTTTATACCAAGGAATGTGAATGCAAAAACTGTCTGCGATCATCAAAAAACATCCCGTAAAAATTTTCTTTCTGCTTTCTACCTTGTTGGGGTATTCACAGTGGATTTTTACCGGAAAACCGAACTGGTTTATTTATGGCATGCTGCTCTCCGGGCTTGTCCTGACCGCTGTCTTAGACGGCAAACAGGGCATCCGGGATCAGTTGAAAAGTGCCACCCGCTTCAAAAGCAGTCTAACCAATTATCTATTCGTCCTGCTACTGCCCCTGTCCGCTAATGTTGCTACACTTGTTTTGGCGTATTTTCTTTACGGCGACCGGCCTTCGCTGGCGATGATTCGGACCGAACCTTACTTGATCCCCATATTGGCTCTCTTTGTATTGCTTGGCGGCCCGATCGCGGAGGAGCTGTTTGGTCTGCGGGGTTTTGCCTTGCCGAGACTGCTCAACCGCTATAACCCGCTGATCAGCTCGATTATCGTTGGATTTTACTTTGGAGCCTGGCACTTGATTGAATTCTTCCGACCAGGCTCAAGCCAATATGCGATTGGGCTTGGTTTTTACCCGCTGTTCATTGTCGCTGAGATTGCCCAATCCATTATGATGACCTGGATTTATCTGAGGAGCCGGCGCAATCTGTTTGTGGCTGGCATCTTCTACCATCTGACCATGAATATGATGGTGGTACTCTTCCAGACGGATGTCACCTTCAGTAACCTCAATGCTTTCCCGGAAATTAACCGGCATTACTTTGTGATTTATTCACTCATCACGATCGGATTTGCGATTGGGATTACGCTGTATGCGAAGCTGTATCAACCCGTCGAGGCGGTAGATCCACTTACCGGTGCTGGAAATCTACAGGTACCCAAACCATAGCAGATTGATGACCGATTTACACTCACTACAAACCTCGTCGCTTCGAAGGGATGTAGTTAATGATTGATTGAATAGGGATTTTTCCAGAATATTGAGAAATAATTTTAGATTTTTAGTGACTTACCCTTAATACTATACTTACCTGGATGTCAGTCCAGCCTGTGACAAATGAAGGTGTTCAACAGATAAATTCATTTGTGCTGTGGAATGAATTACACCCATCTTTGGTGCCAAAAATGTGGTATCTCAAAACAGAGTTGCGGAACTGCATGTTTTGACTCATTTCATTGCCACAGCAGGCTTCAGTGGCGGATAGGGGTGGGGCAGATACTGTCACCAGTGGGAAATTCAAAACCAGAATTATGCCTTTAAATTCCCCTTGCTAAAATGCAAAAAAAATTAACTACGCGCCTTCAATAATTCGTTAATTTTCTGCCCAAACAATCTTGAACTCTTGGGGGCATTGCCGGTAACAATATTGCCATCCACAGTAACCCCCGGTTCGGTATATTTTGCACCCTTGCTTTCAATTGTCTTGGCTTCAGTGCCTGCGACAGTGGCGTTTTTTCCGTTTAGAATGCCAGCATTTGCCAAAATTACTGGAGCGAGGCAAATCGCTGCAACAACTGTTTTTTTCCTGTGCATTTCTTTGGCAATACGCAAGGCTTCTTCGTTTGCATACAATAACTTTGAGCCGCCACCCCCAACAAATACTACGGCGTCATAATCGCTTGCTTGAACTTCATTCAGCACCAGGGTTGCGGTTGCAAAGCCACCACGAGAACCTGGGCAAATTCCTTTGACGCTACTTGCAATAACTATCTCATGCCCAGCCTTTTCAAGTTCTTCTTTTGTAACGAATAATTCTTCATCTCTGAACCGTTCAGGTGCAATAATCATCACAATTTTTGCCATACCTTCTCTCGCTATCACTCATTTTTGTTCCGATTTGATCTGCTCTGCAAATGCCAGGACGTGACCATCGGGGTCAAGACTATATGCGACACGATCGCCCCAATCGCGATCAGCAAGACCACTTAACTCCCTGGCTCCGGCTTCGATAGATCTCCGATGATATTCGATGGGAGATTTTACGAGTAAGTAAATTTCAGAACGTGGAATACCAGTAGCAAGTTCTGGATTGGGTAGATTGTTGCCAAGTAATCGTTTAATGCCAGAGACTGGCATCAAACCCAAAACACAGTTCTCTGACAAGATAAACTCAGTCATTCCTGGAACGTTTAGGGAAGGAGAACAACCAAAGACATGTGAGTAAAAGGTTGTACTCCGCATTTGATCTTTAACATAGAGGATAAAATGAGTCTTGGTCGCTAAAATCGAGGTCATATTTCACTTTTTAAGATGTAAGGATTTGATATGTTTTCACAAAAATAAATTATTAACAAACACAGATTACGCTTTTACTCTACCTGAACCGAAATTGGTGCCTATGTTGAGTAAAGCCACGCAACCAATCATTAATCGGATTCCTGTATCCAGCAATTTTGCCGTATAGCCAGTCGAAATTTGTATGTGGTTATCCAATTTTACTAGATAATTTCGGGTATGGTATTGAAACCCAATCTCAATAAGAAGACGGCCCTCTTTCAGAATCGAAGCTTTATGAGCGACCAATTAACCCCGAAACCCGGAAAGATATTTGACCCGAAATGCGATCCAAATGGGCTGATGCTCATCGTAGAGTACCAAGAAAACGTTTGTTCCCCGGGCATAACGATTACCATTTTCATAACAAATGCAATCTGGCTGAAACAGGTGCTGTTGATGTCGAGGCGCTTCTCACAAATCTGGTTTGCTTGCCCAGGGGGCTCATGGATTCGTAACAAATATTCAGGTCAATGAAGGAGATAAATTCGTTCGGATTAATGTTTTCGCAGATTTGTCAGTTTTTTCCTTCCGTGGTTTCAAAAGTGGTTGTTAAACAGAATGGTGTAGTAAAGATAAGGGCTTTCATTTATTCGACGTTGTTGATTTATACTCTATCATATCAATCCCAGTTTGCGGGCTTGGGCAACCGCCTCGGTACGCGTTTGGACATTCAGCTTACCAAAAATGTGGTGAATATGACTTTTCACAGTTCCAATCGTGATTACCAAGCGTTCTGCGATCGCTTGATTGGTTGCTCCAGTGGCTACCATTTTCAATATTTCAATTTCGCGCTGGCTAAGAGACTCTACTAATTCCAACGCTAGCATGTCTTCATATACATCTCTCTGTGAAGTGGCGCTTGAAGTCACACCGGTTCCCCACCGTCTAGATTGCCGGATTGCAACCAATATCGATCTGAGATAATCCGAACAATCACCTTGCTGCACTGTGAAATGAATGAGGTCATCCAGAATTGGGGTTTGATCAAAAACACGTACAAATCCTCTTGGACGACTGAGGGCTACAGCATGATTCAGGATAGTCAACGCGGTTCCAGTCTGACCTTGTTGGTGATACATCTGAGCCTGGATCAGGATTAACTCAATTTCTCTCCCCACCAGCCCCTTATCCATAGCCAATCGTATGTGTGAATCAAGGTAAGGCTGAACGGCCTGAGGTTGGTCTAGCAGGATCTGAAGCCGCATCCAATTCAGATTGGCTTGATAAAAGGCTTCTGCTGTACCAACTGGACCCAATCCGAAAATTGGCAGTGAATCACACAAAGCAGCATGGTAAGAATGTAGCCAATCCTTGCCAGCCTCCAGCGTACTGACCTCCTCAGGGTTGGAGCGCAGCCTGGCTAGCACCCGAAATCCCTGTATGATGAGCTGGATATCCGGCCAAAATGTGTCCAGCCGATCAAAGCAAGAAATAGCCTCTTCCAGGCGTCCTTGGATTTCATACATACGAGCCATGGCAAGTAATGCAGTCAACAGGTAATATGGGTTCATTCCCCAGCCCATCCGTTCAATCCCCTGGCGCAAGTATTGTTCAGCTTCATCCAGATGATCCTGTTCCAGCAAAACACAACCTCGGGCAATCTCTAAACTTCCCAATGCGGGTAAGACCAAACCCGATTGGTTTAAGAGAAGGGCGAATTCCTCCTGACCGGACCGACAAATATCTAATGAGTCGCTCAGGCGACCCTGGCTGAATGCCAGGCGAGCCAGGTGAAAGGTGGCCTCAACCATCCCAAAGAAAAGGCCAGATTGTAAGGCAAGCGGCTGCGATTCTTCAAAGGTCTTTTTCGCCTCCTCCGGGCAGTTAAGAGCCAGGTGGGCATACCCTGCGATCAATAACCAGGGAAACCGACCCGAATCTCCCGGTGGGTAAGCAGTCAGATGCGATTGTGACAAAACCAGCAGCTTATTCGCATCCGCCTGATGGTCAGGGATCATTGCCAGGAAGGTATGGACAACTGCTGTAAATTCGTAGACCCCGGTTGCCTCCTCTGGATTTACAAGATTTTCCATTGCCTGACTCGCAAGGAGCAAGCGTGCTTCCACCAGATTGCGATACTTGCCCTGAAACCGATACGCCAGCGAAAATGCCTGAAAGATACAAAGCATGGGGTGCTTACTCATAACAGTTTCGGGGAATGCAGAACACCACTCGTTAATAGTGGCAATATCACTCTGAATTATCAGTGTGAAACTGTGTTGTTCAACAAAGCCTGCAGCAAAAGACCAATCCCCTGAACGAAACGCATGATAAGCTCCCTCGTGCAACAGGCCATGCTCAGCAAACCAATCTGAAGCAGAACGATGTAGTTCACATACACGTGCTGGTTGGGAAGTGGTTAACCATGTATGCAAAAAGTCTCGAAACAAATGGTGATAACGGTACCAGGTCGTGCCACTCTCACTGCTCTCCAAAGCGACAATAAAAAGGTTTGCCTGCTCCAGTTGCTCGAATATTTTGTTGCTGTTTTCGATTCCCAGAATAGTATCACAGGCCGACGCGTTCATTCGCTCAAAAATCGATGTCTCGAGCAGAAAAGATTGTACTTCTTCAGGCAATTGGTTGACCACTTCATTCATCAGATACTCCGCTTGTTGTCGGCGTCCACCGCTGAATGGCAATACTGCATGCTCATCCGGTACCTGGTTCGCTAGTGAAAGTGCTGCCAATTGTAAACCGGCAGGCCAGCCTTCCACCTGTTCGGCCAATCTTGTAATTATCTCGTCGGGTAATTCGAGTTGCATGGAATTGTTCAAGAAAAGTTTGGATTCTTCTTCGACAAAGCGAAGGTCTGAGGCGCGCAATTCGGCTAATCGTCCACGTGCCCGCCACCGAGTCAGTGGAAGAGCAGGGTTCGACCTGCTTCCAATCGCGATGTGGAAATTATCTGGGCGGTGGCTGATTAAAAAACCAACCGCTTTATGGATCACAGGTGTTTTTAGCAGGTGATAGTCATCCATCACAAGTGCAATTTGCTGTTCTGTTTCACAAAGTGAATTGATTACAGTGGGAAGAAGTGATAGTAAATCCGTGTCTGTCGAGGCACGCAGCACTTGATGAACCGATGCCAGCCCACTGCTAGAACCAAGTGCCTGTTCCAGACTTGCAACCAGATATGTGCCGAAGGTAATCGGATGATTGTCACTTTCATCTACTGAATACCAGGACACGGTTATGCCTGTCTGTTTTAGCTGGCGCGTCCAATCGATCAGCAAGGTAGTCTTCCCATAACCGGCTGGCGCGCAAACCAACGTCAGATCTATATCAGGCTCTAACGTCAGTTTTCGCAGCAAACGATCACGCCATATAGTTCTTGATCGAAGTGCAGGCGGGCGGAGTTTCGTTAAAATTAGCGAGCTGATGGGTTCCATGGTCAGTTTAATTTTACAGTATTACACGCCAAGTATATATCCATAAATCTAACTTTCGATAGGTGCGATCGATAGAAAATCCAGATACGATGTCGTTATCATTTACATAAAGGATATTCAAGAATGAGGTTCAAGTATGAAAGAAAATAAAATTTTAATTGCTTACGCGACCATGAGTGGTTCAACCCAGGAAATCGCCGAATTTGTGGCCAATGAATTCAACCATCTGGGGCAGTCGGTTGAGCTGCGTCCTTGCAGGGAGGTTAATGATCTCAATTCATTCAGTGGTGTCGTGATTGGCGCACCGATCTACATGTTCCACCTTCACAAAGAGGCACAGCGCTTTTTAAAGCACCATCACAAGAGTCTGGCTGGTTTGCCTGTTGCCGTATTTGCCGGTGGGCCTTATGGTCCCAATGCCGCGCAGGATGCACTGGAAGTCAGAAAAAACCTGGATAATGAGCTGGCAAAATTTGTTTGGTTGAAACCTGTCAGTATTCAATTAGTTGGTGGAAGATTTGACCCGGAACTTTTGCGCTTTCCCTATAACCTGATCCCGGCCTTGAAGCAAGCCCCGGCCAATGATGCTCGTAATTGGGAGGAGATGCGCGCCTGGGTACAATGCCTGCCGGCCCTTCTGGCATGTCCGAAACAACCAGCTCTAGGGTAAAAAAGGAGTACATCATGAGGAGCACAGCAATCGGTTTTTCTTTGTTGTTCTCTGTCTGGGCGATCTTTTTTGCTCAGCGCAACCACAGTGGTTGGATTTTGATGCTGCTAGCCATTCCAATGCTTTTGTTGGGTGTTGAAAAGAAAATCAGGAAACCGTCAGGGGATCTGGTTAAACCAGATCCACCATCCTCAAAAGCGGTTGATGTTCAAGGAAAGAATACATATGAAGAATCAGAAAATAAAAATCACACCCTTCGCATCGGGATGGATTAATCTGGATCGCCTGGGTGGGGTCACGGCCATACTTGCAGGTCTTCTTTTTCGAAGAAATCTTGGCGTAGAAATCGCCCTTTTTTCTCCGGTAAAGGTACCTGCTGCAGTTGGCGATTGGTTCACCCTGCTGGAGACTCAGCGGTTCCTTGGCCTGGTATATCTGGGCATCTTTGACATTGTCAATTACCTGCTCGTTGGGTTCATGCTTTTAGCGCTTTCCAAAGTGCTCTGGCGGTTTGCCTCCGAGATTGTGATCATTGGGCTGTGGCTTGGATTCCTTGGGATTGCTATCTATATGTCTTCCAATGTGGCACTTTCGATATTGTCGCTTAGCAACCAATATGCCATAGCGATCAGTGAGGATCACAAAAGACTCTTGTTATCAGCTGGACAAACGCTATTGTCACTTAACCCATTCAGCAGCCCGGGTGGGTCTCCTGGAGCAGGAGGTTATTTAAGTCTTCTCCTCGTAGCTGCTGCAGGATTTATTTTCTCCATAACAATTCTGCGAGACAAGGTGTTTGGCCCATTCACTGCGTACATAGGGCTGGCAGCCAATGGTCTGGATTTAATGTACTGTATTGCATTCCTATTCGTACCTGCAACTTCTACCGGACGGATTGGATTGTTATTCATCCCTGCAGCTGGCTTGTTTTTGATGATCTGGCACATAGTGTTAGGTTGGGGATTTCTAAAGCATTGGCAACAAATACCAAAATGATGCAATGAAGACCCATGTGTACTGTAAAACAGGGCTCAAACTCAGCACTGAAACCTGATCTTCTGGAAAAAAAGTGCTGCTTGTGAGGTAGAGAGAAGGGAACATTAGAAATTTATGGATGACCTTTACTTTCGGTTGGTAATTTATCGCGAAAGTGATCTGCCACCCATAAAATTTGATCCGCAACGGTACGCGGGTGACTACATCAACTTTTGACATAATTTAGAAGCGAATGGATTGATCCACATCCCGCGTGATATACAGTTGCTGGAGCATGGTACCCTCAATCGCGGGATTAACATGAAAGCCTGAGAGAATTTGTCACAAAGCCTGGGAATCCAACCATCGTTGGGAAATTTTCACAAAATAAGGCTGTTAACGGGAATGATCTATTTTTTCTTTTTATGAGGAAGAGTTAATTTTGACTTCTTTCTTCTTAATCAGTTTGTCACCTTTTTTGAACTGATATACTGATATTATTAAGTTTGAGAGTCACCAATAAGGTCTCGCAATGCCAGCACGTGCTGATCTTTTGTTGCTCAAAAAAGAAAATTCTAATAGAATCAACAATGATAAAATCGTTTTGATGTCGCTGAAATGAACTTAAAACGATCAAAACTGTTATCTTGATTTGAATATGATGACATCATTCATGATTTCAAAATGGATGATCAGAGAGGAAGATATGCCCCCAACACTTTATTTAATTGATGGTCACGCACTCGCTTATCGAACTTATTTTGCTATGACTTCAACTGGCGGCGATACCATGAGAACTTCAAAGGGGGAACCAACGGCAGCCATATTTGGTTTCATGAGTGTTTTATTTCGTTTATTCGATAAAGAAAAACCGGAATATCTGGCGGTTGCGTTTGATACCGGCCGAACATTCCGCAATGATATTTACCCCGAATACAAAGCTACCCGGGCGAAGATGCCGGATGATCTCAAGCAGCAAATTGAGCGCATCCGTGAAATTATCGATGCTTTCGATATTCCGCGATTGGAGAAAGAAAACGCTGAAGCAGATGATGTGATTGGTACGATTGCCAATCAAGCGGTGCAAAAAGGATTAGGGGTGAAAATCATCACTGGCGATCGTGATCTATTGCAATTGGTGAATGACCGTATCATCGTTAATCTTCCAGGACGTTCCATGGCGGATGCTAAAGATTACGCCGTGGAGGATGTTATTCAAAAGATGGGTGTGCGGCCCGACAAAATTATCGAGTTAAAAGCCTTGATGGGCGATCCATCTGACAATATTCCGGGTGTTCCGGGTGTGGGCGAAAAAACGGCATTGAAGCTCCTGGAAGATTTTGATTCGATTGAAGAAATCTATGCTCATCTGGATGATATCGCTCCAAAATTCAAGAAGAAGCTGGAAAGCGCAAAGGATCTGGCATTCACCAGCAAAGATCTGGCGACGATCAGGACGGATATTGATATCGCTCTTGACCTGGAAAAATCCAGTACGTCTCACCTGGATTTTGAGGAAGTGGAAAAGATTTTCAAGGATTTGGAGTTCAGAACACTGATTGGACGCTTGCGGGATCTAGAGGGAAAGCATGAGGAATTTGGGCCTACCCAACAGCTTTCTCTATTTGGTGAAGCCCTGGAAAAGGTTGGCAATCTTTCGCAATCTCAAATTGAAACTATTCTGGTGGATACAGAAGAAAAATTAAGCCAATTGGAAGCAGAATTGGGGAAGGCTGAATGGCTCAGTTTCGATACAGAGACAACCGATACCGATCCTGTCAAAGCCAAACTGGTGGGTATCTCCCTGTCTGTTAACCCTGAAAGAGGGTATTACATTCCCGTCGGACATCGTAGCGACGAAAAACAATTGCTACTCGATACGGTGATCAAGGCGTTGCGGCCTTATTTTGAAAATGAAAAAATTAAAAAAGTTGGCCATAATTTAAAATATGATGGGATGATGCTGGCACAGAATGGCATTCAGGTACAGCCGTATGTCTTTGATACGATGCTGGCAGCCTGGCTGGTTGACCCGGGTTATTCAGGATTTGGACTGAAGGACCTGGCTGACAAATATTTAAACCTCCACATGACCCACATTGAGGATCTGATTGGCAGTGGAAAATCACAACTCAGTATGGCTGATGTGAGCATTGAGAAAGTGACTAAATATGCCGGGGCGGATGCCGCCGTTCCACTGGCTCTTTTACCTTATCTTCAGGATTTGATGGATGAGAAAAACAGTACGAATGTTTTTGAAAAAATTGAAATGCCATTAATTCCCGTGCTGGCGGATATGGAGTTGACCGGCATCCTGATTGATAAAGAATTTTTTGCGGTAATGGAAAATGAATTAAGACAGCGCCTGATTGAAATTGAAGAAGAAGTGTGTAAATTAGTAGGATATTCATTTAACATCAACTCCACCCAGCAATTATCCATCGCACTGTTTGAAACTTTGGGGTTGGAATCACCGAATAGAAAGAAAACAGCCAGTGGCCATTATTCAACCAATGCAGCTGTCCTGGAAGAGTTGCAAGGCAAACATGATGTGGTCGATTTGATGTTGGAATATCGCGAGTTGTCCAAGTTGCAATCCACTTATGTGAAAACATTGCCAGAGAATGTTAATCCAAAGGATGGCAGAATCCATACTTCTTTTAGTCAGACCGGAGCAGTCACCGGCAGGTTGTCATCCTCCAACCCAAATTTACAGAATATTCCCACCCGCACCGAATTGGGTAGAAAGGTACGCAATGGGTTTATTGCCCGGCCTGGTTGTGGTCTGCTGGCCGTAGATTATTCACAGGTGGAATTGAGAATCGTTGCGCATATGTCGCAGGATGAAGCCATGTTAGACGCGTTCAAAGCCAATCAGGATATTCATGCCACCACCGCCGCGGCGATATACGAAGTTCCTTTGGATAAGGTAACCAAAGAACAACGCAGGCATGCCAAAGCGATCAATTTTGGTTTGATTTATGGAATGAGCCCATTCGGATTGAGCCGTTCAACCGGTCTAACGCTTTCGGAGGCTGAAAATTTTGTAAAAGCCTACTTTAAACGATTCCCCGGGGTGAAAGAATATCTGGATAGCTTGCGAAAAATGGCCATGCAGCAGGGATATGTGGAAACGCTGGTCGGCAGGAGACGGTATTTTCCTAATCTTGCTACCACGACCAATGCAAATACCCGTAATCAACAGGAAAGAGAAGCAATTAATGCCCCGATTCAGGGCACAGCAGCAGATATCATGAAAATTGCCATGATTAATTTGTTTGCAGCCTTGCAAAAATCAGGATTAGAGGCGAAAATCTTATTGCAGGTTCATGATGAATTATTATTGGAATGCCCTGAAAATGAACGAAATGAGACTATAATTTTAGTGCAAAGTGTAATGGAAAATGCCTATCAATTAAATATTCCATTATCGACCGAAGCCCGTTGGGGGTCCAATTGGGGAAGTCTTGAGGTGATTGAAGTTAAAGGTAAGGGATAATTATGAGTGGAGATCAACAAGCATTTCTAACTGCAATGAATCAAGGGCATTCTGCCGCGTGGGACCAGAATTGGTCTGATGCTGTCAATCATTATCGCACTGCTTTACAGGAAGTCCCCGATGATCCCATGGCATTGATCAGTATTGGTTTGGCTCTGCTGGAAATGCAGGACTTTGAAGGTGCATTAATGCATTATCAAAAGGTCTCTTCCATTTCTACCAATGACCCTTTGCCGTATGAAAAAATGGCTTATATTTATGAGAGCATGGGGAGGATTAAGGATGCGGTTAAAATGGGCATGCAAGCAGCAGAGATGCAGCTGCGTGCAAAAGATGTTGATAAGTCAATTGAATCCTGGCAACATGTTATCTCTTTAGAACCGGATAATCTAATCGCGCGCACCCGACTGGCAATGATTTATGACAAAATGGGCAAGAAAACAGAGGCTGCTGGTGAATATCTGGCAGCAGCCAGCTTGATGCAGAGTGCCGGGGATAATCAAAAAGCCATTCAAGCGGTACGCTACTGTTTACAAATTGCACCTGATAATATCGATGTTCAAAATGCGATGAAATTGTTGAAATCGAATCACCGCTTACCCAAACCAGAAAAAATTAAACTTGAAAAACCGATGCATCAAGTTCGACTAGCCAACATCCAGCAATTACAAACCGGTCAAACAGCCGAACTTGAATTAAAAATGGATCCAGTGGCTGAGACACGCCAAAGTGCCCTGGAGGAATTAGCAACCATGCTGTTTGATTCCACCGATAATGATGCCTCCTCACCCGGTAAACGCAGTATTGCGGCATTAACCCGTGGGACGGGCGGTTTATCTCTAGAGCAATCGGAGCGTACGCGCATTCTTCTGCATTTGGGACATGCGATTGATCTGCAATCAGGGGGGAATGAAAAACGAGCGGCAGAAGAACTGCAAAGGGTTCTGGATATTGGTCTGGAAAAGACCTCGGTATATTTTACATTGGGGCTATTCCTGCTGGATGATAATCCTCAAAAAGCAATCAAGTATCTGAATAATGCGTTACGCAGAAGAGAATATGCGATCGCATCCTATCTGCTGATCGGGAAAATTAATGAATCACAAGACAATTTACAGGATGCTACAACAGCTTATTTGCAGGCCTACCGGCTGGCAGATCTGATGACAGTGCCGGAAAAATTTGTGGATGAATTAAAACAATTATATGAGCCCATTCTTGAAGCTCAGCAACATGAAACCAATCCTAAAAACCTACTGGCAGTCTGTCAGAACGTGCGATCACAATTGATGCGGGCAGATTGGCGTGAATATTTGCAGAAGGCACGGGCTCAAATGCCGGCGGTAAGCGAGGACAATCCTCCCGTTCCATTAATAGAAATGTTGCTGCAATCCCGCTCTGGACAGGTTGTGGAAGCACTGGCAAATGTGCGTGAGTTAAGTCAACGTGGTTTTTATCGTTCAGCCACAGAAGAAGCTTTCCATGCCTTACAGTTTGCACCCACCTATATGCCGCTCCATATTCAAATTGGTGAGCTATTGGCAAAAAGTGGCCAAATTGAGGAAGCCATTAAAAAATACCTGTTGGTGGCTGAGTTGTATGAAGTGCGCGGTGAACCAAACCAGGCCATTCGCGTGTTGAAAAAGGTTACAGAATTTGCCCCTATGGACTTATCGATTCGGAATCGATTGATTGAACTTTTAAGCAACAGCAATCAAATTGATGAAGCGATTCATGAGTATCTTGAAGTGGGTGAAATTCACTACCGCTTGGCTGAATTAGACAAAGCCAGACAGTCGTATTTGTTAGCGCTGCGCCTGGCACAGCAATCACGTACAAACCGAAAATGGGCTGTGCAGATATTGACGAAAATTGCGGACATTGATATGCAACGATTGGATTGGAGACAGGCTTTGCGGATATTTGAGCAATTGCGCTCTCTGCAACCTGAGGATAAAGCAGCGCGAGTCCAATTGATTGATATTAATGTGCGTCTGGGTCAGTTGCGGTCGGCACTAAAAGAAATTGATGATTTTGTCAAAATATTGGAAGAGAAACAAAAAACAAAGGAAGTTGTCCAATTTCTGAACGAATTAATTAAAGAGCATCCGGAAGAAATTGAAATCCGCAAACGCTTGATGGATGCATTTATTCGCTATGGACACACTTCAAAAGCTATCAAACAGATGGATGAAATGGCAGACCGCCTCCTGGATAAAGGAGATAAACGAGGTGCTATTGAAATGGTGGAAGCCATCATCGCTATGAATCCTCCTAATTCAAACCAATATCGTCAGTTGCTACAACAAATTAAAACGGATACAAAAGCAAAATAATAATCAGTTGCTTTCACCTGATAATTCCTCAGGAGTGCTACGGAGCATCAAAACGCAAATAAATGCTGCCCCAATAATTCACATCCGAATCATCTTTACATTCTGGTGCAGACAGGTCGGTAACCATCTCACCGATCTCACCCACTTTGACGGAATAAAGAGAACCTGGTGTCATGCTGAAGTCTGCATATCCCAGGCTGATCTCGGGATAAAAGCCTGTAAAAAAGGTATCCTGACCATCGGACCAGGTGACAGTGACACGGGAATTGGCGATGGGCTCACCCTCCGCGTTAAAGACTTCCACCTGGATTAATGACTCACGGTAAGACGTATTGCAAATGGTTTTGTTTTCGGTTAATTGAAACGGAAGACCAGCGCTGAGATTCGGCGTTGGACTGGTTTGAGCGATCGGCGTTGAGACTGGCCGCGTAGGTTGCGGGGTGGAAGTTTCAGAAGGTGTCTCTGTTGGCAGGATCGTTTCTGTGGGAGCAGGGGTGAATGTTTCAATGAAATCCGTTGTTTGAGCGGTGATGGCTGGTTGAGCCAATGGATTTTGGATTGCCTGCGCCAAATTGAGTAAAACCTGGGCGTCACTTTTGGTCTCGCTGCGTCTGGATTGTTGGATCAGTTGCCCGGCGATATCATCATCGCGCAATAAACCCAGGCGGGCAGACGCCCTTCCCAGATCCTGGTTGGATCTGAAAGCCAGGGCAATCATTAAGCGATAGCGATCTTTGTCTTTGGAGTTGAGCGTTTCGGGGGGTACATTGGTATATTGAACCGGCAGGATCACCATCGTCATAACGAAACCCAAGGCTAACCCCAGCAGAAAACCGGTTAGCAGATAATAAGGTGGTTGACGCTTTTCCTCCTGAAATCTGGAGTTCATGGCGCTTCCGTTGCGGTTTCTGGGATTTGATAGACTTGTGCCAACATGGCTAATTTTTCCAGGTCTTTGCGGCTGAAGTCAAGCTTTTCGGCGATAATAATCGCTTTTTGAATGTATCGTAATGGATGTTGATCGCCCAATAACACCAATTGACTGGTGGTATAGGCAAGGTTCTGATGTTGTTCGTAGGATTCTGCTGCCATTAATACATAATCTGCCAGATAATCACTGCGCAGGTTGGATAACTGAGTGGTTCCAATGCTTGTGGGTGTTCGTACCCAACCAAAATAGAATCCGATCAGCAAACCGAACAGAATTGTCAGAAAAAACCAGAAAAAGCGCAATTTGCGGTTAATTGTCTCAACCTTTCAGCATAGGCATGATGATTCCAAATCTTTTTGCTGCCTCAATGGCTTTATTATAACCAGCATCGGCATGCCGTACCACTCCCAATCCAGGGTCGGTAGTCAGGACGCGTTCCAGCCTTTTAGCAGCTTCGGGTGTTCCATCAGCTACGATGACCATCCCGGCATGCTGGCTGTATCCTATGCCGACCCCACCACCATGGTGGAAGGATACCCAGGTAGCACCGCCAACAGCATTTATCATCAAATTAAGCAGGGGCCAATCACTGATGGCGTCACTACCATCCAGCATTGACTCTGTTTCTCGATTTGGAGAGGCGACTGAACCGGCGTCCAGATGATCTCTGCCAATTACAATCGGCGCTTTCACAATGCCCCTGGCTACCAACTCATTAAATTTCAAGCCGGCTCTCAGACGTTCTCCATAACCCAACCAGCAAATGCGGGAGGGTAAGCCCTGGAATGGCACTCTTTCCCTGGCTAATTTTAACCAACGCTGTAAGTGTTCATCTTCAGGGAAAAGTTCTGAAACGGCTTCATCTGTGCGGTAGATGTCTTCCGGGCCTCCAGAGAGGGCTACCCAGCGGAAAGGGCCTTTCCCTTCGCAGAAGAGCGGGCGAATATAGGCGGGAACGAAACCAGGAAAGTCAAAAGCATGTTTGACACCGTTATCAAATGCTCTTTGACGAATATTATTCCCATAGTCAAAAACCTCAGCGCCACGACGCTGGAATTCCAGCATGGCTTTGACATGTGAGGATATCGAATCAACTGATCGACGAGCGTATTCCTGAGGATCATTATTTCTTAATTCTGCTGCTGATTCAATTGATAAACCTGCTGGTATGTACATCATCACATCATGGGCGGATGTTTGGTCTGTCACGACATCCGGGATGATCCCCCGTAAAGCCAATTCGGGGTAGATTTCAGCCGCATTTCCAATTAGACCAATTGAGAGCGGTTTTTCCTGCTCAAGAGCTTCTTCCACGAGTGTCATTGCTTCTTCCAATGTGTCGACGACAACATCCACGTAACCGATTTGTTGCCGACGATAGGCGCGTTCGGGATCGACTTCCACACATAAACCTACTCCTTCGTTCATGGTAATTGCCAGTGGTTGTGCGCCACCCATGCCACCCAAGCCTGCTGTTAATACAAATTTACCTTTGAGGGAATTCCAGCCTTTCTGAGTAGCCAGTGCCCCCAGCGTTTCATAGGTGCCCTGCAAAATACCCTGGGTTCCAATGTAGATCCATGACCCGGCTGTCATCTGACCATACATGATTAAACCCTTTTGGGATAGTTCGTCGAAATGACTTTGGGTAGCCCAAAAAGGTACCAAATTCGAATTGGCAATTAAGACCCGCGGGGCATCCGGATGTGACTGAAAGACAGCAACGGGTTTCCCTGACTGAACCAGCAAGGTCTGATCATCTTCCAGATTTGTTAATGTTTCCAGGATGGCATCAAATGACTCCCAATTTCTGGCGGCCTGACCACGCCCTCCGTAAACAACGAGGTCCTCCGGTTTTTCTGCAACTTCGGGATCAAGATTATTTTGTATCATTCGATAGGCAGCTTCTGTTAACCATGATTTACAGGTTAAGGTAGTGCCGCGGGGCGCTCTTATGGTACGTGGATTCGACATGACACCTCCTACTGGATGAGTGATTATGGTTAATTATAGTATGGGATTAAAACAAACATACTAACGGATTGGTCTTTTTGCCATTCTATTTCCCAATGATCCGGAAGCCGGTAACAAAAAACAGCTGAATAAGCTGTTTCTGCTCCGGATGATTTTTTTCAATGATCATCTGGAAATTGATTCATTTCGAGAAATTGGAGCTCCTTTTTGGCGAGCATAGGTTCGCGAAAAAGACGCCCATTCCCTTTTATTGAGATGATACCGGAAATTTATATTAATTTACCAACGGTGAGATCCTTTATCTTCTCCCGCTGCTTGTAGATGATATTCTTAACCACGTCCCCAATTGACACGACACCCACCAATTTTCCGCCATTTATCACCGGAAGATGCCGGATATGATTTTTCGTCATGATATCCATGCACTCCTCGCAGGTCTGCATGGGGTGGATCGAAATCACCTTGCCGGTCATAATTTCCTTTACACGGGTTTCTCTTGATGTTTTTCCCAAAAGAATAACTTTCCGGGCATAATCACGTTCAGAAATAATCCCTACGAGATTATCATCCTCCATGACCAGAAGAGCTCCTACATCAACACGCGCCATTAATCGAAGAGCATCATAAACAGTATCCTCTGGAGACACTGTCCAAATATCCTTGCCTTTAATTTCCAAAACATTTTGTGCTGTAATCATCGAAAGACCTCCTTCTAATCACTAACTTAAAAATACCTGGTTTCATTTTCATTGTAATATGTTCGAAGGGCATATTCAATTTAAAATATATGTTTTTAAATAACACCAGATTGTTTTGATAGTTATTGATAGAAACTCACCAATTTTTGTAGAGAGTTTTGAAAGCAATGTCCTGGTAACTGAATCTCGAACGATCCGGCGTGAATTCTATGAAATTGATTTTTCCATGGAACTATTATATAAAACGACCTGGTTACGCCCCTGTTGTTTCGCTACCTCGAGTGCCAGATTTGCCTGGTGGAGTAATAAATCAACGGATGAAATGCCCTCATTGGAAATTTCCACCACACCCATGCTGGCAGACAAGCGGATTTGTCCTTTGCTGGTCTCTACAGGCTTTGCCCCGATCAGATTCCGGATTCGATTAGCGCCGATGACCGCATCATTTCCATTGGTTAGAGGCATGAGGATGGCAAAAACCTCGCCGCTGATTCGGCCAACAAAATCAGTTTCACGCATATTATCCATTAATAATTTGACCAATATGGCCAACACTTCGTCCCCGGTTGAAAAGCCATAGGTGTCATTGATGATGCGGAGATAGTCGGGATCTACAACTACCAAAGATAAAGTTGTGTTATATCGCTTTGCCCTTTTCATTTCATCTTCCAGGATGCTGAGGATCCCGGTACGATTATTACAACCCAATTCATCCGTAATCTCCAGCTTGCGGTTATGTTCAATACACTTGTCAAGATAGGATTTCAGTTTTTTCCGATTGTTTATCTCAGTGGATAGTTTATCCAGGGTTTGTTGCAATTCCAGATTGCGACCATTTAATCTTTCATGCAAATCCTGGATTTTTTGCTCATTGACTTGCTGTTTTTCATGCAGTGTTTTGACCATATGATTAAATTCAAAGGTTGTTTGTCCCAGATCATCACTGAAATAAGGTTCTAAATTTGCTGTTAAATCACCTTTCACAACCTGAGAAATTCCACCTCGAATCACCTTAATTGGTTTTACAAGACTTTTCCTGATCAGAAATGGATAGACAACCAACATCAAAAGAGAAACGATCAGCATGGAAATAAATTGCATCGATATGGACCAATGCAAATTGTTTCGATAATCGATATAGTAATCCTGATAGACGCCTTTCCAATTTATACTGGAAAGTGGTAATTGATTGTCAAATTTAATCCTGGTAGGAAAATTATCATTCGAACCTAAGAAGAAACCCCGGATCTGTTGCATATCAGTGGGGATATACGGGTCGTAGATTGTATTTAGATGCACATCTTTGTAGGAAATATAGAAAGTGCCAACAGGCGTCAACACCAGTTGAGTGTTGATGGTACTGTTAACATTGATGTTAGCTGAGGTAAGGAACCAGGTGATAATTGTTTTGTCATCCTGGTGGTTAATATAGACTGCGCTGTTTTCTGATGGAATGAGGTCCTTTACATATAATGTCGCTATGGTCGGGTTAGGATTACCGGGCATTGATAATCCATCCAGGTTGACCGGGTTGTCATTAAAGGCAATAAATCCGTTTTTATTGATTAAAATGGATTCCCAATTTTCACCTGAAAAAGGGAATGTAAACCCCAATTCTTCACGGACGGTAGTTTCATTTGCGGGAAATGCAATTTTCTCGCCTACATCTTCGAAAAAGATAAACTCGGAATATTTAATTTCATAAACTGCATTGTTTTGTTCAAAAAGAATCGTTTGCAAGTTCGGATTTGAGGACGTGGCAAAATAACTTGCACTACTTGCCGGAGCTGTTAACCATGAGGCTGAACTAATTCCTGTGAAGGTTGTCAACAGAACGATAATAATAAATTTAAAGAAGAAAGAACCACTGCGGATGGTTTGATCAAATAATGCGATCACGAAAAAAGTTAGCGCCCAGGATGTTGCCAGGGTGAAAATAAAGAAAGAAGTATTACTCAACCCATAAATGGATAAGATAATACTCAGCAGCCAAAAAAACCACAATGCAATGAATGAATAACTAAAACCCTGTGCAGCAATAGAAAATCTGCCCTGGGGATGCAAGAAGCGCTTTATCCAGCTGCCATTTGCTTCCAATGTAGATGATTTTATTGTCATGAAAATGAAAAAAACCATCAAAAAAGTGATTTCTAACACCAAAAAAACCTGAATGATGAATGGCAATAGATTTATGATGGAATGATTAATGAAACCGGAAAGGAAAACAGCGCTTAATACGACGGCTGCTATCATTAGAAAATTGTTCACCCAAACGACTAATTTCGCTTGTTTTTCACCTACCGATTTTACTGTTGAAAAGTTATATGCAAATTGAGTGATTAAGGCTAATCCCAGAACCAGCAAAGTATTATGTACGAGCATACCTTCTGCTTGAAATCGCAAACTGGACACGCCAATAAACCCTGCCAGCCCGGCTGCAACCAAAACAGCAAAGGCAATCCCCAACCATAAATTAGCTTTGGTGCCATTATTTTTAAGGATCAGGTAAACCGTTACACCGAGAAAAACGATTGTTTGAGCAATATAACTGATGGACGCAGGTGTTAAGAATAATTCCATAAAAAAATCCCCGGAACAAGTTTTGTCAATTAGAATTAATCAATATCATTATTGTAGCCTAAAAAAATCTATTTCAGGTAATCATAAGGTTATGAATTCCTAAAATTTTTCTGCAAAATTCCCTGATTTACTCTGTAAGGCATCATTTAAAGAATATGGATGTTTTCAATTTGGAAGGTACTTTGAAGGTAATTAAAAAAATCCCTCATTCATGCTGATGAGGGATTTTAAAATTAAAGTTTTACTCTTCCGTAATTTCAACAGTTTGAAGTTTCACTGCTGGCGCATTTCTTCTGGAAGGATCACGTTCTGGAATGGAAAGTAAAATATCCAACCCTTCGGTTACCTCCCCAAAGACAGAGTGTTTATTATCAAGCCAGGATGTGGGCACATGTGTCAGGAAGAATTGTGATCCGTTCGTATTTGGACCAGCATTCGCCATGGATAAAATACCAGGTTTTGTATGTTTCAAGGTTGGGTCGAATTCATCGGCAAACTTGTACCCCGGGCCACCCATACCGGTACCGGTGGGATCGCCACCTTGCGCCATAAAATCTTTGATCACCCGATGAAAAATTGTGTCATCATAAAAACCCTCTCTGGCGAGAAACACAAAATTGTTAACCGTTCTGGGTGTCTTATCAGCGAATAGTTTTACAACGATATCGCCTACGTCTGTTTTAAACGTCGCTTGATATTGTTTTTTTGGATCAATCACCATTTCAGGGGCTTTCTTCCAGGATTTTGTTGTCATTAATATTCCTTTCATTTTTTTAGATTTTAAAAATTTGTTCCAAAGCAAGAAGTCGCTTTTTAATTCAAACAATTATGTATTCTAGCATGATTTAGAGGAGAGATATAGACAGCTCATCCGATTGTGTAACCTTAGAAATCATGGTTCACCATTTGAATCTTAAAGTTAAGGCGGGATAATCAAGTAATTCTGTATTGACTTTGAAAGATTGAGTTTGTGATATATTCAAATCAGAATCTCCAACATGAACTTACAAATTTCACAAACTTTTTCAGCACTCAGGCATAGAAACTTTCGACTTTGGTTCAGTGGTCAGATGGTTTCCTTGATCGGTACCTGGATGCAGGCAACGGCACAAGGGTATCTTTTATTTGAGCTCACTGAATCACCAATGATGTTAGGTATTGCAGGTTTCGCCAGTGGTATCCCTATCTGGTTATTTTCATTATATAGTGGTCTACTTTCCGATCGGTTTTCACGTAAAAAGGTGATTTTATTTGCCCAAACTTCCATGATGGTACTGGGTTTCATATTGGCTGTATTAACATTTACAGATACTGTGCAACCCTGGCATATTATTGTGCTCGCATTTCTATTGGGCACTGCGAATGCTTTTGATGCTCCCGCCCGTCAATCTTTTGTAGTCGATATGGTTCCTAAAGAAGAGCTCACGAATGCGATTGCATTGAACAGCTCCGTCTTCAATTTAGGAACCATTGTAGGCCCATCTGCTGCCGGTCTCATTTATGCCTGGTTAGGTCCAGCCTGGTGTTTCACCATAAACGGGATCTCATTTCTGGGGGTGATCGGCGCTTTATTACTGATGAATGTGCCACCGCGGCTGGTGACGGCACAAAGAAAATCTCCATTTACTGATCTCCAGGAAGGGCTGCGGTTTGCTGCTGGGCACGTTGAAATTCGATTTTTATTGATCAATCTGGCTGCAGTTGCAATTTTCAGTTTTAGTTTAATGACCCTTATGCCAGACTGGGCAAATACAGTGCTGGGTGGCGATGTTACCACCAATGGTTTATTGCTCTCTGCGCGTGGGGCTGGATCGCTGGCAGCAGCCTTGATGATCGCTAATCTTGGTTCGCGGGTGGTACGAGGGAAAATCTGGACTGCCGGTAGTTTGGTGATGCCATTCGCTATTTTTCTGCTGGGGAGTTTCAGGGTTTTACCCATTTCAATGGTTACATTGGTCATCCTCGGTTGGAGCCTGATGTCGGTGGTTAATATTACCAATGCCCTGATTCAGACGCATGTACCAGATCATCTGCGTGGCAGGGTAATGAGTATCTACATTCTTGTTTTTCAGGGAAGTTACCCGCTGGGTGCCCTACTGGTTGGTTGGTTAGCCGGCATGTTTGGTTCACCATTCACAATCATTTTATGTGGAGTGATTATTTTGTTCGTCATTGTTACAATTAATCTAATGCATCCAGCGATTAGAAAATTTAATTAATTTTTTCTACGTGCTCATACAATAATATTGCATTAGAATAAAGCGACCTATGAAAGACCTGGGCATAAGCGCACAACAAAAGAAAATATTCAAAACCTGGTTTCCGTTGGCAGCATCCTGGCTGTTGATGGGCGTCGAGATGCCCGTTATAACCGCAGTGATGGCACGGCTGGCCAACCCGGAGATCAGCCTGGCTACTCATGGCGGGATTGTTTTTCCTTTGGCATTGATCGTTGAGGCACCCGTGATCATGCTCTTATCTGCTTCAACGGCTCTCAGTAAGGATTGGGCTTCTTACCAAAAAATCTTTCGTTTCATGATGGTTCTCGGGGGAGTGTTAACCTTTCTTCATTTTCTGGTCGCTTTTACGCCATTGTATGATTTTGTGGTTGTCAAGCTATTAGGTGTACCGGAAGAAATTATCGAGAGTGGCAGAATTGGGCTGAGGTATATGCTGCCCTGGACCTGGTCAATTGCTTATCGTCGTTTTCAACAGGGGGTCATGATTCGCTTTGGACATGCCAGGGCTGTGAGTGTGGGAACGTTGGTGCGCTTATCCACCGATGTGGTTGTGTTAGGCACGGGTTTGCTGATCGGAACCATCCCTGGTTACATTATTGGAGCTGCATCGCAAGGGTTGAGCACATTGGCAGAAGCCATTTATTCTGGTATTCGCGTTCGACCCATTTTGAAGTACCAATTGAAGCCAGCTAAAAAAGTGGAAGTGCTTACCTGGAAGAATTTTTATACTTTTTATATTCCTCTGGCGCTGACATCCTTTCTCTCATTGGTTTGGCAACCCATTGGGAGTGCTGCTTTGAGCCGAATGCCCAGAGCATTGGATTCACTGGCTGTGTGGTCGGTGGTAAGTGGACTGCTCTTTATGCTGCGAGGACTTGGGTTGGCATTCAATGAAGTGGTCGTGGCTGTTCTGGATCAGCCTGGCTCATCCAAAGAATTACGGACATTTTCCACTCGTTTAGCATTGTTTCTGGTTGGCTTTCACTTATTTCTGGCAGTCACACCACTCTCGTATCTGTGGTTCCGATATGTATCCGGTTTAACCCCGACTCTGGTTGAGTTATCCAGAATTGGCTTCTGGTTTGGATTACCAATGCCATTTCTGAGTGTAGTACAATCCTGGTATCAGGGTGCCATACTCTTTAGCCGCAACACGCGCGGTATCCCGGAAAGCATGGCTATTTTTCTTGTAACCGTCCTGATTGTTCTGGGGGTTGGGGTTGCGCTGGGTGAATTTACCGGTCTCTATGTGGGATTCATAGGTTTTTCCCTTGCGAATTTTACCCAGACCATCTGGTTATGGGTCAGAAGTCGATCCATCATGAGAGAAGTCAATAAAAGAGATGAAAATATTGTCTGGTCTGTGATGTAGCAGACATAAACGATCTAGGAGTAAAGATGAATACACAAACTGAGCAAATTATTATTTACAGTACCACCTGGTGTTCTGATTGTAAACGTGCCAAGAAATTTTTTGGGGAACAACGCATATCCTATACAAATATTGATATTGAAGAAAACCCCGAATATGTTGAAGTGGTGGAAAAGATTAATGATGGAAAACGCAGCGTACCCACCATTGTTTTTCCGGATGGTTCTGTTCTGGTAGAACCTTCCAATGCACAGTTGGCAGAAAAATTAGGATTACAAACGGAAGCAAAACGATCTTTTTATGATGTGATCATCATCGGGGGCGGCCCAACTGGTTTAACCGCAGCGATTTATCTGGCCAGAGAAGGATTTGACACACTGGTTATCGAACGGGGCGCGTTGGGTGGTCAGGCAGGCATGACACAATCGATGGAAAATTTCCCCGGGTTTGATCAGGGCATCTCGGGCAGTGAATTTGCTGACCGGATCGGGAGACAGGCGCGTCGGTTTGGTGTCGAAATCCTGCAGGCAAGCGAGGTGGTTCAGGTGGAGCGGGAAGAAAGTGGCTATCTATGTGTTACAACCCGAAATAAAAAAAGTTATGGGTCTAATGCTGTCCTGGTCGCGACAGGTGCGCGTTATCGCAGGTTGGGGATCCCTGGAGAAGACGGCCTGATTGGCATGAATGTTCATTTCTGCGCAACCTGTGATGGCGCATTTTACTTCGGAAAAGATTTATTGGTAGTCGGTGGCGGCAATAGTGGATTTGAAGAGGGTTTATATTTAACCAAATTTGCAAAACGGGTAGATATTGTGGAATTCTTACCCGATCTGAAAGCCAGTAAGATTGTGCAGGAAAAGGTTGCTTCCATGCCTAATATGAACGTAACCGTCAACCACGAAGTCGTCGAATTAAAGGTGGACGAACGGAAACGTTTGCAAAAAGTAATCGTAAAAGATCGGGCTACCGGCGAATTAAAAGAGTGGTTTTATGATGGAGTTTTCATCTTTATTGGCCTTGATCCGAACAGCGACTTAATGAAAGACAAAGTTGATTTGGATGCTCGCGGATTTATCATTACTGAAAAGACGTTGCAAACGAAGATCCAGGGAGTATTTGCCGCCGGGGATGTGCGCTCAGGCTCTACCAAGCAGGCCGCAGCCGCCGCCGGAGAAGGTGCCACCGCAGCATTGATGATTCGTGATTACCTTAAAGAAGTCAGTTAATACATAACTAGACAGGTTTTATCGCTCGTACAGCAAAAAATGTGGGCATGTATTGGCCGATCAGTCTATAAAAATCACGATCTTCGTAAAAGCCTGTGATCATGAATCCGGCATCAAGCTGCCCTCCGATTTGATCATCGAATGAGTGACTGAATTCCAACGGATTACCAGCTTGCAAATAATCTGCCAACTGATCAGGTGGTAGATCATTTATATCAGAATATGGCAGGCGATATTTCACTTCAAGTTTCTGTTCATTATCGATTTTTTGCCAATCGAAAATATAGTTGATGGGGTTCGTGAAGCCGCTCAAAAGAATTCCTCCCGGTTGCAGAACCCGGTAGGCTTCTTTCCATACCGAGCGTATCTCTGGAACAAACACATTGGAAACCGGATGAAACACAAGTGCGAAATGGTGATCTGGAAATTCGGATAAATCTGCCATGTCCCCTTCAACGGTTCTGATCATGAGAGATTCTCTTTCTGCCACCATTTTGTCCTTTTCCAATTGGCTTGGAGAATTATCAAGAACGGTAACAATTCCACCTGCAGCAGCGAATATAGGACCTTGTTGGCCGCCACCACTGGCCAGACATAATACAGATTTGCCTTTAAAATCCGGGAACCATAACTCTGGAACTGGAATGGATGGGGTCAGTAGTACTTCCCAATTTCCTGCCCGCGCTTTTTGAACTTGCGCATGACTGACCGGAATTGTCCAGGGGTTGCCCTTTTCCACTTCTTTATCCCAGGCATCTCGATTGTATGCTCGAATGTCCATGTTATTTGATCCTTAATATTTATTTTATTGTAGCGCATGTCCATCATTACGGGAAAAGAACAGCCCACCATTGGCGGGCTGTTATCCCAGAATGAAGGGGATTCTGGCTTGGAATTATTGATTATCCATATCAAACGTAAATGAGCTTTCTGATCCATAACCTGTGACGATATATGTCCCGGCTGGTAAACCGGCAACGTCCAGCATGATTGTCTCTTCGAAGGGAACCAGCGCCATGGTGCAGGATGTATCTTCAGGTCGATCGGTATAAATGAAAATTTCGAATGTATTTTCATCCAGCCTTTTGGATTCGCTGCCAACGATAGTTGTGCACCCATCTGGCAAATTACCAGTGACCTTAACAGCTACCTGCAGAGGGAATGATTCCAGGATGTAAACCTCCATCTTATCGACATACACATTTTGCTGATATCCCGTAAAGTCAGTGACTGGAGGGGTGTTGATGGGGTCATCAGAAGATACAGGAGAGTCTGGATTGGGTGTAGTGGTAGCGTTGAATTGGCATGCACTCAAAACTGCGATTGACATCAACAGCATTAAAAATCCTGTGAGGTTAAATTTCTTCTTCATTTTGTTTCTCCTAATTGTAGTTTTTTTATTAGGACGAAGAAGAAGAGCAGAAGTTCCTTGTTTTTTTAACCCTTAATTAAACGGTTATAGATTACTTTCTTGTTGACTTAGGTAACAAACCAATAAAGGGTAATCCACAGAAGATTAAACCAGCACTAATCAGGAATGTTGTTTTAAGAGTGAACAGATCACCCAGCTTACCCACCAGTAAAGTTCCAAATGCCATCAACACAAAATTGAAGGCCATATAGATGCCATTCGCGAAGGAGCGGTTGTCAGGAAAATTTTCAAGTACGATGGCCATGATGACAGGTGTGATCGAAATACCGAAGAAACCGAGCAAAATCAATAAAGGAATTTGTAAAAATCCTTTATTGAAAATGAAGAGGAACATAAAAATAGGCGTGGCAATAAATGAAATCACTAACATTCGTCTGCGGCCAAATCGATCACTGAGGGATCCAGACAAAAAAGCGCCCACAACGCCGGCTGCTTCCAGAATCGATAAGGATGCACCCGCTACCCATAGACTGGAACCTTCGGTTGTAAGGTAGGTCGGCATAAATGTAGATAAGGTGGCGATCATCATCGAGCGGGCAAAAATCAAGAACCCAATGGGAATCATCACCTTACGCATCATTTTGAGACCAGTTTTCCAGGGGATGGGGTTACCATTGTTACTGGGTTGCGTTGTAATACTTTTCAATTTTCCGTATAGAAATAACGATGTGAAAATGCCTGCGAACATCAACCAGGGGATACCTTCCAGTGTGAGATAAGCGATAGCGGTAACAACAATGAGTGGGCCGGCTGCCCTACCCATTTCTCCGCCGACCATCCAGAAACTCATTCCTCTGCCCAACTTTTTTCCAGCCAAAGTTCCACTAAGCACAGGTCCCACTGCGTGGAGGGAAGCAGAACTTAATCCAGCGATTACCAGCAGGAAGATTAAGAAACCGTATCCAGGTGCGACACTGAGTAAACTCATGGCAATGCCGGTGATGGCAGGGGTGAATATAATCAATAATCGTAGATTTTTCCTATCCGCTAAATGGCCAATGAAGGGCTGCAATAATGATGGTATTTGTAAAAATACAGATAAAAGACCTGCTGCAGTGTTTGTTAAGGAAAATTTCTCAATAAAAACAGGGAGTAATGCTGGTAAAAAAGCTGTATATGTGTCATGAACAGCATGCGCGGTTGAAACGATGGTAACACCACCGGTTTGGAATTTTTCCTGTTCGATACTGGGTTGAGCGTTCATTTTTCTCCCTGTGTATAAGCGGGCTGTTTTATCGAATTTATGAACCATTCATAAATCATTTTACTGTTATGAGAATTACCCCAAAAATCATTTGAAAATGAGGTGGCAACACCAGGTTTCTTGGTGTTGAAAAGATTTTACCAGAATTATATTATTAAAGATTTATTTTCTTCGTCTTGGTCTTGAAAGCATGGTCCAGATCAAAAGAATGGGCCAAATCCATGCCAGATCCACTTCCAATCCGCGTGGGGTCGGTTCGCTGGTCGGATCAAATCGCAAAAAAATCAAATCATTTTTATGCCGAAGGATATCCTTGTGAGAAAGCTGAACGCCAAATTCCTGCATGTAGCGGGCAATAAACTTTGGATTGCGGTCTTTCACCCAATCAATGATGGTGATTAATTCATCATCCTGGGTGATCGGTATGGCTACCATCTGCTCGGTCCCATCGGAAGTCTGAATGGATACGCGCGGATTGGCTAAAAGATTTCGATACCAGGCGGCTTGAGCACCAAATAAGTTGGCAACATATTTAATACCATTCATTTCAAAAAATTTTAGTGATGTTTTCGTTGGATTTCCGGTTTTATGATCAATTTGGGTTAGGATCATCACATAATGCCCTACGACTGGGCCCAAACCGAAACGCCAGGCAAAAACAGGTGCTTGGGAATAAAAAATATCAACTAGTTTTTGATAATTAATATTATTTACTTTTTCCTGGAGGAATTGAACGACTGTTTCAATTTGTTTGTTCATTTTTCTACCTTAATTTCCACAATTTAATATTTATTATACAGAATCATGCGATGCCAAATCAGAGGAATCAGCAGCTTTTAATAATATTTCAGCCAAAGTCCGGGCTTCCTGTGATGTGATGAAAAGATTTGTTTCTGAAGCACGAAAGATGCGGGCATCATCAAGACAAGGTTCCCGAAAGTTTAAACAAATATTATCATCAAATTCTTTATCTGATTTTTCAAAACAGATTTTTACGATTAATTCGCCACCCAACAGGTTGATTTCCATGATGGCCTCCTGAGAGATTGTATTTATTTCTATTTTACAGGTGATCTATTAAAAATTCATAAAAAATGATGAAAAAATTGTAACACCTCAATCAAATGGGGCAGCTTCATCTCACGAGACGTGCGCTCGCATCAAAATAGAATTCCAACTTTCAGAATTGAAACAACCTATTTATCTAACTTTAGTGCAGAAATTTTAAGAACTGAGAATTCTCAAGCGGTTGGGAAAGATAATCACCAGAAATTAAATGAATACCGTTTTTAACCAAAAAATCTATCTGTTTTTTCGACACAATTCCTGTCGCAATCACCTGTAACCCAAGCACCTTCGCCGAGGAAATAATCGACGCTGTGATAACCGCATCTTCTTCATTGGCAGGGAGATCTCTCGTCAGGGTTTCTGAAATTCTAAGTGCATTGATTGGCAATCGTTGGAGCTGTTCCAGGGAAGAAGGCCGAACACCGTAATCTGCCAGACAAAATTTCACACCGATACTGGATAAATTGACCATGGCTTGAATGGCAATGCCGGAGTTATAGATCTTGCTGCTTTCTGTAATCACCAATTGTAATGATTCATTCGGTAGATTACTATCGGCCAGCGCTGACAGAACAATTTCGGTGAAATCAGACTCTAAAAACAATTTGTGAGAAATTGTGACTGAAAGTTGGAGTTGTTCGTTGTGTATTTGCTTCCATTCGGATGCATCCCGGCATGCTTTTCGTAATATATAAGCATTGACCGGAATAATTGTGCCGCTGTCTTCAGCCACCGACAGATATTGTTCTTGTGGAATATAGCCTTTCTGTGGATGCTGCCAGATGGAGATACTGTCAGCGTAGATGGTGCGATTGCTTTCCATGTCAAGGATGGGTTGATACCAAACTGAAATTTCATTGTTCTTGATTGCTTGATTTAGTTCGTTCTCCATGCGAATTTTGGATAGGGTGAAGGCATAAAAACCTTTATCAAAAATTTCTATTTTGCCGCGACCATCCGATTTAGCCTGAAACATGGCAGATTCAGCATCTCTTAAGACCGTGGCGGAATCCTGATAACCACGAGAAAGCTTAACAATGCCTATACTGGTTGTTGGATTGATAATCACACCGGAGTAATTAAATGGTTTGGCTAATTCAGCATGTAATCTTTGCGTAATTTTGATTGTATCGGGCAATCCATTTATTTCTTCCAGAAGAACGCCGAATTGATCCTCGCCAAAGCGTGAGATAGTGTCCATGGATCGGAGACAGTATTTGAGACGACGAGCAATTTCAATTAACAACCCTTCCCCAATGGAGTAACTATAATTGTCGATAATACTTCTGAATCGATCCAGATCAATGAACAAGACTGCTGAATGATACTCTTCGCGCCTTCGAATTCGCCCAAGCGATTGCTCAATAACACCAGAAAAATAGGTGCGGTTTGGTAACCCTGTCAGGGGATCGTACATGGCTTCAATCATTAATTTTGCTTCCAGTGATTTGCGGTCTGAAATGTTTTCTATGGTGCCAACAAATCGATTTGGTACGCCATCCTCACCTTTTCTCACCAAACCTCTGGCGAAGACCCAGATATAAGTATCGTTCATATGACGAATTCTGTGTTCTTTTTCAAATATCTGGGTTTTTCCAGCAATATGATCATTGATCTCATTCCGTAATGCTGCAATATCCTCCGGGTGAACCCTGGTAAACCATTCTGTGGGGAGATTATGAATTGATTCTTCGGTGTGGCCTAAAATATTCCGCCAGGCAGGGGAATAATAACAATAATTACTGGTCAGATTCCAATCCCATAATCCAATCTGGCTGCCTTGTAACGCCAATTCAAAGCGTTCACGTTTTTCATCCAGAATTAAATTTCTTTTCAGAATACTTTTTTGATTTTGAATAAATTGGTTGAATTCGGAGATCAAAATCCCAATTTCATCAGGATAAGCCTTTTCCTGTATTGTTTCAAAATCAGATTGTTCCGCATGATTAATTTTGTTTAGTTTGAATGCGAGTTCTTTTACAAGACCCATTAACTTTTTGTTTTGTATGAATGTGAAAATCAGGATAAGTGACGATAGGAGGAAAAGGGAGATAAGCAGGATTTTCAAAAGCAGATTTTGATGGAAAGCTGAAAAATTTTCAGTTGGATTAATCCAAAATACATTCACAAGCAGTGCAATTAATAATACAACCGATATGCTCAGCAGAATCTGGATGGACTTATTGTTTATTCGCAATTTGGAAAGAAAAGAACTCATTCGGCCCCTACCTAAAAAATTGTAAATAGGCAAGATTATGGTGTAAACGTAGATTGAGGATAAGTATAGATGATTCTTATCAAATTCACAATTTTTTAATGAAAATGCGTAGCATTCCAATCATGCAGGATTTGTGGTTTTTGAGATGGTAAGTAAACGAATTATCCAATAAATTCTTTGGTGGCGGAGATGGATAAAATCTCACCAAAATAGATCCGGTGATAGTCGTGCCGGGGGTATTGCTTCGCAATTGATGAGATTAAAAAATGGGTGGGGTCCAGATCTTGCCAGTAGGATTTTCTACATTCAATGATCAAATCTGCTTCGTCCAACCCGGGAGCAGATACCATGCTGGAGGGGATAGGGTTTAATCCGGTAGAGGTAAGTTTGTTCATGTCCCGCCCCGATTTGGTACCTATTAAATCCAATGCGGTACGATATTTTTCGGGGAGAGCAGAAAGCGTAAAGGAGTCAAATTGCTCCATAAACTCAAAGGTGTATCGTTGCGGCCTTACAGGGATTAATGCAAAAGGTTTATTCCACATCGTTCCGAAACCACCCCAACCCACAATCATGGAATTATATTTTCCGGCATGAAAATCACCACTCGTCAGCACCAGCCACTGTTTATCCAAAAGATGGTGGGGTTTTATCTGCCAATGATGAAAGTCGACTGTTTTACGGACCATTTTCCCTCCAGGGTAAAAATTTTTTCAAGGTGTAAAAATTGTAACATCTCAACACAAGGGGTTAGGCATATGTTTTATTGATAACAAAACATAGTCTAAAATGATTGAGGTGGTACTAAAAATTTTACCATGAAGAGGCTCGTGGATATTTATGACTTGGAAACTTGCAGAAAGCGCTTGAATTTTTAAGTCAGAAGTTTCTGACAGGTTGGGTCTATTTTGATACCGTGAACCCTACTTTAATCGTGACCTGCCAATAAGCAATACGGTTTTCTTCGATTTGCCCACGGGTTTCGACCACTTCGAACCAACGTAAATTTTCCAAAGTTTCACCAGCCTGGGAAATTGCATTCTGTATTGCGTCCTCAATACTAATTTTTGAAGAACCAACCAATTCAATTTTTTTATATACATGTTCTGACATATCAGCACTCCTTGGGTTCATGGGATTAATAATATGGGTTAAGATTTTTGAACGAAGCATTCCTTACAACATTTTAGCAGATGAAATTGTTTTTAACGCTTCCGGTTGATTTGCAAGCATACAAATGGGGTCTTCTGCTCGTTATTTGGTATTTTGAGGATGAAATGGAAATTTTCCGAAATTCGAATCTCTGGATCTTTTTCATATCTTGTGCTTAAATGGCTGAATTTAACATGACGAAAAATTAATTTGCATTCTTTTCAGCATCTTACAAACTGGTCTTTTCATTTCAAAAATCTGTTAGAATGTGAAAGAAGAGGAAGATGATCTTATGACGAAGAAAGAGTTTATAAAATATTTACTGATATTAGTGGCACTCCTACTAACCACCAGTTTTCTAGTAACTCCTGTTCAGGCAGCCGATCAGGAATCGTTTTATGGTGACCCGTTATGTTTACCAGAGGTTTTTGGTTATGATCAGACAGATTGTCTGGTGATGGGTCCAGCAGAATTCTTAACGACGATGAATAAAAAAGGGATCTCAGTACCATTTCAACCCTTGCCAGCTTATAAACCCGATTCTAACTATAATTTAGCTCCCGCCCCCTATCTAACCGTTGGGGACAATTCTTTTCCAGTCTACGCCAGTTTAGACGATGCGTTAGCGGGGACACCAGCAAGATATCTGGAAGCTGGCATGAAATATTTAGCCGTGTATCAACGCCTTGACAGAGACGATGGTATTTTTTATCAGTTAATGAATGGATTGTGGGTGGATGCTGGTGAGGCCAACACCGAATGTTGTATTCGCTCCGGCCGTTTTCAAGGGTTGAAGTTTTATCAAAACCCTGCCAACCCCTTTGGATGGGTATTAGACATCATTGATGTGTATAAAGCGCCGGGTGCGGGTTCAGATTTGACGGGCAAAAAACTCTATCGCGAAGATGTCGTTCAGATTTATGACACTGTTACAGTAGGTGCGGCGGATTGGTACATGATTGGTGTGGATGAATGGGTGGAACGCAGAAAGGTGCGACAATTTCATGTCAACACGACGCCGCCTGAGGGTGTGGATAATAATCGCTGGATCGAACTCAATTTACAGGAGCAAACTCTCGGTGTTTACGAAAATGGGAAACTTGTGTTTGCAGCTTTGGTCTCCACAGGCATTGATCCATTTTTTACAAAACCAGGACTGTTTCAGATTTATGAAAAATTAGACAAAACCAATATGAGTGGTTCCTTTGAATCGGATCGTTCTGATTACTACTATTTGGAAGATGTGCCCTGGACATTGTATTACGATGAAGCCAGAGCAATTCATGGCGCTTATTGGCATACTTATTTTGGTTATCCACAATCACATGGGTGTGTGAACCTGTCACTTGGGGATGCAAGAGTAGTTTTTGATTGGGCAAATGTTGGCGACTGGGTATATGTTTGGGACCCCTCAGGAGAAACACCGGAAGATCCATCTTTATACTCTGCCGGTGGTGCATAGACCAAAAATTAAAAACACGCCTTGGTAATAAAGCAAGGCGTGTTTGAATTAATTTATGAAATTCGATAAATTTCGATTAAATCAATGCTGGGGCAATTTTAATAACCTGGCTGAATTCATTCATAAAGTCCTCGAAATCATCTATATTGAATTCCTTCATTAGATTATTACCACCGACAATGGCGACAATACAGCAACAACAAATAATTAGGACAACCACAATGATAATAATCCACAATGTTTTGTTATTTTTCTTTTTGGGTGGTTCCACTACCTCGCCGTAACTGGGAGTTTCTGTTGGTCTGGGTGGGTCAACTACCTGACCATAACTTTGAGCTTCAGTCGGGCGGGGTGGTTCTGAATAAACGGGGGGTGTTTCAAATTTTGGTGCTTCCTGAAATTCTGAACCTGATGGTTCCTGATTTGGTACTTTTTTGAAGCGATCGGAATCGCCTGGGTCTGGTGCACGAACGGTCATATCATCATTTTGTCCCATATTCTTCTCCTTAATTAAACAGTTAATATCTTCTCAATAAAGAGGATGGGTGTGTTTTTTTGGCGAGCGCATGCCCACCAAAAAAAGTGCCCCTTTTTATTGAAATGTTACAACAATTACTTTGAATAGTCATTATAAGTATACAAAAAAAAGAGTAAAGATCAAATCTAATCCTGATACGATTTTCTCCTGCGACGGCGGGAGATCATCCAGGCAATCAGGATAATCAGGAGGACCAGCACCACAATAGGAACCATGATGGACAAGACCGAGATAATTGTGGATGTTGCATCTTCTAACATGCTGATGGGGAGATTGCCAACCCCGGCGGTTGTGGCTGTTACCGTGGGTCTGATGATCGTGCTTTTAAATGCATGGATACTGCCAGCGACCAACAAACCACATGCCAATGACAAAATGGGTGATATTTCTGTCAGTACATTGGCACTGGCTGCAAAAACAATCGCTCCAGCAGTCGGGCGGATGAATGTCTGGATAATGTCATTAATGTGATTTACGGCAGGGGTAGAATCGGCAAAAAATTCGATCAAGGAAAGGACAATCAGCAATCCAATGATCCACCAGCTGGTAAGCCCATCCCATGGCTGTTGCAATTTGATTAAATTGGTAAACCTTCCTAAGAGAGCAACTACCAATAGTGGAATGTAAGCATTTAACCCAGCACTGGCAGAAAGCCCAAATGCAGAGAAAATTCCAAGGATATCCATTTTTTACTCCTATAAATCAAAACCACCCCAGGTGAGGGTAAAAGCAAACCTTAGCATGTCAATAACAAATGTCTGGGTAATGGCAATGCTAAAACCTGCCAGAAGATGTGCCCAGACGGAACGCCAGGTGGTGAAATGATTATCTTTTTTTAAAATCATCACAACCAATAATGAGTAGCACATACTCAAAACAACCAGAACAGCCAATCCAGAAAGGATTGCCAGAGGATATAAAACCAGGGGATTTTCCGATAGGATTGTCAGGACTAGTAAAGTCGCCAGGCCAATTAATCCCAGGAATTGCTTCCAGTTTCCTAATGCATATTCATCTTCCCAATCACGCCAAATGGTTTGATTGAAAATAGGAAAAATGACAGCGGCCAGTCCCAACCCCAAACCTGTACCGGTTGCCAGCCGTAACCAATTTTGGGAAGCATATACCTGGGGTAGCATTGGGATGAAATTCAGGTATGAATTTACTCCATCAATCACAAAAAATAATGCCATTATTCCCAAAGGGATAAGAATCTTCATGGGAGGGAACTTCCCACGCCTGCCCCAGATGGATTGGTATGCCAACCCGAGGAGTGCACCCAATTGCATACCGGAACAACGAGCACAGAGAGGGAGTGCCCTTTCGCCCAAATGAAAGGATCGATCATCGATGCGGTGACAGACAGCATATCCAACAGCATCCATCTTACCTAAAAGACCATCGGGAGCAAAATCGAGCCAAAAGTAGGTGATAACGACTGTTAATAAAACCAGAATTGCCTTAATCAGAAAACCTTTCGTTAGCAGAAATCCAGAATTTTTCATGTTTTTGATTATAAGTTCATCGAGGTAGCATAGCAAGTGGGCAGGAGATGTTTCTCTTGTGGCTTTGTAAATGCAATTATTGGCAAAATGGAAAAGATAGAGTATGATTTTTATTCATATGTTAATATTGAGAAAAGTTGGAGCGAATTATGAAGAAAATTTTTGCAGCAGTCATTTTCTTAACCCTACTCAGCCTGATGGTAGCCTGTCAACCCACCGGTAGTATTCCGACAGAAGTTGTCAATACGCCGGGAATTCCTTCGCCCACAGCCTTACAACCAGAGCCTGCAACCGCTACTCCAACGTCTTCACCAACCCCCTTACCTCCGACTGCTACAGCTACCCCAGCCTATCCGGAAGAAGGATATGGACCGGCTAAATTCCCTGAAGGGATCAATCCCTTGACTGGTCTCGAAGTGGAAAATCCTGCTCTTTTGAACCGCAGACCGATTGTCATTAAAGTTCAAAACCTGCCGCGTGCTGACCGTCCTCAGTGGGGCCTTTCCAGCGCTGATATAGTTTATGAATACTATACAGAGTTTGGGACGACTCGTTTTGCAGCTATATTCTATGGGGAGGATGCCGAGATGGTTGCACCCATTCGCTCCGCCCGTTTATTTGATTTTAATGTCGTGCGGGGGTACAAGGCCATGTTCATTTTTGGCAGTGCCTATGAAGGTACCTATAATCGCCTGGTTAATTCAGATTTTGCCAATCGATTGATGATTGAGAGTGCCAACACTGCCGGCGTTATTTACAGAATCGAACCAAACTCGAAAAATTTTGAAGTGGCAAATACGTCCAAGGTCGCTGAATACACACAAAGGATGGGGATTGATAATTCGCAACAAAATTTAGATGGTATGCTATTCCAGATGCAGGCACCAGTGGGAGGAGAAGAATCTGGTTCCGTTTTTGTGCGTTTCTCGGCTGCCATTTACAACCGCTGGGACTATAACCCTAAAAGTAATTCCTATACACGCTATTCGGATGTAGAAAATTCACTCGGCCCTGATGATGAAGTATACGAGAAGTTAATTGATCGCTCCAATGATGAACCGATTGAGGCAGAGAATATTGCCATTATTTTCGTCCGCCATACCGATATTGACGCACGGCCGGCGGTAGAAGTGTTGGATGTGAGTTTGTTGGGGACAGGCGAAGCTTATATAGCCAGGGATGGGAAAGTGTATGAAGTGACCTGGTCACGCCCAACCGAAGATTCTGTGCTTACTTTTTTGAACCCGGATGGCTCAGTCTTCCCCCTGAAACCCGGACAGACCTGGGTAGAAGTGCTAACGCTGAATGGTACTGCCAAAAAACAGGATGATGGTAATTACCGCTTTACATTGGTGTCGGAATGGTAAGACTGGATGTAAGTTAGTTTAAAGGCGAAAGGCGAAAGGCGAAAGGCGAAAGGCGAAAGCTGAAAGCTGAAAGCCGAAACAGCCTATAAGCTACCAACTAAATCAATCAGCCTAATATTGAGGGTAGCGGCATAAAAAATAATCAGCTTTGTTGACAATGCTCCCTTTCAACGGGTACAATCCATGAAATATGGACCCACGCAGCTTATTAAATGAACAACAACTAAATGCCGTCACGGTTGCAGGCGGAGCAACACTGGTCCTGGCAGGACCAGGCTCGGGAAAAACCCGCGTCCTGACCCATCGCATCGCATATCTGATTGATCAAATGGGTGTGCCTCCGTATCGAATTCTGGCGGTGACTTTTACGAATAAAGCGGCGAATGAGATGAAAAAACGCCTGGAAAGTATGGTGCCGGAGCGTGCGCAGAGTGTCTGGTTAGGTACGTTTCACTCGATTTGTGTCAAGATTTTACGGAGAGAAGCGCGCTACCTGCCCGTCGATTCGAATTTCACCATTTATGATGTGGATGACCAGGCTGCTCTGATCAAGACCATTCTCAAAGATCTGAACCTGGATGACAAACTTTACCGTCCCGGGGCAATTCAGGAGACGATTTCACGGGCGAAGAATGAAATGATCATGCCCAAACAATACAACATTCGTACATCACGGGATGCAAAAATCCAGGAGATTTATGAGCGGTATCAGGCCAGCTTACGTGCCTGTAACGCCATGGATTTCGACGATTTATTACTTTCAGCGTTGTCGTTGTTATATGAAAACGATGATGTGCGCGAGAAATACGCCACCCGCTTTGAACATGTGCTGGTGGATGAATTCCAGGATACCAATCAGATTCAGTATGAGCTGGTGCGGTTGTTATCCAATGTGCACAAGAACCTGTTTGTGGTCGGAGATGAAGACCAATCGATCTATCGCTGGCGCGGAGCTGATTATCGTAATGTTCTGCGTTTCGAAGATGATTATGGCAATTTTAGCAAGGTACTGCTGGAACAAAATTACCGCTCCACACAGGTAGTTCTTGATCTGGCACGTTCCATCATTGACCAGAATCAGCATCGCACACCCAAAGCGCTATTTACCGACAGGGGAACCGGGTCATTGATCCGTTTTTACAATGCAGAGGACGATCGCGATGAAGCTGATTATATCGTGCGCACGATTGGTTCAGAAATCAAAAAAGGCATCAGCCTGGCATCATATGCGGTGATGTACCGCATGAACTCGCAATCACGTATGCTGGAAGAAGCCTTTATGAAAGCTGGAATCCCTTACCGTCTGGTAGGCGCACAACGTTTCTATGGTCGTCGCGAGGTAAAGGATGTGATCGCTTTTCTGCGGTTGGTGCATAACCCGAAAGATGAAGTCAGCATCCGGCGCGTGATTAATGTGCCACCCAGAAAAATCGGTAGTAAATCTGTTGAGAAGCTGGCAGAAGTGGCGCGCTTGATGGATAGCAACCTGGGGGATGTTGTGCAGGAACTGGGACTATTGGGGCAAGAATCGGAAATTTGGGCTGCGTTGGATCGCAGCGCTGCTTCCATCTATCAGTTTGCTCGTTTGATGGCTGCCTGGCTGGAGATTAAAGATAAAGTTTCCCTGCCGGATTTATTCGATCGCATCCTTCTGGATGTGGAATATCGGGAATATTTGCAGGATGGTTCTGAGGAAGAGGTAATTGACCGCTGGGGAAACGTCCAGGAGTTGCGCCGTCAGGCTTTTGAATTTGAAGAACCGGGTTTGGCAGCACTACTCGAGAATCTGGCACTCGTTTCCGATCAGGATACGATCGCGGAAAAACTGGATAGCCCGACATTACTAACCTTGCATGCTGCCAAAGGTCTGGAATTTGATCGGGTCTTCATAATCGGTCTGGATGATGGGCTCTTACCGCATAACCGCTCCTTTGAGGAAGAAGAAGAAATGGCTGAAGAACGCCGTTTGTTTTATGTGGGCATCACCCGCGCTCGTGATCAGCTTTACCTGGTGCGGGCTGAACGTCGTAATATGTTTGGCTCTTATGAAACCCAATATCCATCACGATTTTTCAAAGATGTCCCGGATCAACTGGTGCAAATGGAATCCCCGGTAAGATCGGCTACTCAACGGGGATACGACCGTTGGGAGAGAGGATCCTACCGTCGGGATGCAGCTAGAAACCGTTTCAAGCAGGAGGATTCTTATTTCGAAAGCTGGGATGAAAAAAAGACAGCTCATACCTGGGATAGTGTGAATGCCAACCGTGAAAAGCGATTGGATGGTGCACAGCAAGGGTACGCTGCGATTCTTCCACAAAAATCAGACGGACCTCAAAGAGAAAAAAAGAAAGAAGCTACCTATCGACCCGGTATGAAAGTGCGTCATCCATCCTTTGGAGAAGGATTGGTGATCAATGTGCGTTTGGAAGGGGATGGTGAAGAAACGCTGGATATTTTCTTTGCTGATTCAAAACAACAAAAAAAATTGGCTGCTTCTTTTATCAAACTGGACATTCTGGAGTAAGAGAGCAGCATGCCATCAGACCCTTCTCTTGAAACGAGCACATCAAAAAGTAAAGTCGGATTGATCGCCCGTTCAACCCTGATTATCAGTGCCGGCTGGGGGGCATCCATTGTGGTAGGTCTGCTGCGCCAACGGATTATCGCAGGCCAATTTGGCACCAGCGCAGTTCTGGATGCCTTCACTGCCGGGAACGTCGTTCCGGAGTTGATCTACACCATGCTTTCGGGTGGTGCGCTTGGCTTTGCTTTTATTCCGGTTTATAAAGAACGCTTGGAGAAGGTAGGTAACGCCAGTGATCTGTTCAGCAAGGTTATCAACTGGATATTTCTGATCACGTTGTCACTGTCTGTGTTGGCGTTCTTATTTGCACCATTTTTGGTGACATCCAAATGGGGCGTGGGTGCGCTATACCCGGCCGATGTTCAGGTCTTAACCATCAACCTGATGCGGGTTTTGCTGCTTTCAACCATCATCTTTTCTATATCCAGCATCCTGACATCCACCCTGTATGCGCATGAACATTTCATTACGCCGGCCTTGCTTCCTTCTTTGTATAGCGCCGGGATCATTTTTGGTGCCTTGGTATTCGCACCCACATGGGGCATCTATGGGATCGCCTGGGGTGCTGTTTTGGGTTCGCTTTTACATTTATTGATTCAAATTCCTGCCTTATTGCATTACAAAGTCCAATGGCGTCCTTTGCTGTCCTTTGATCCATTTGTGCGAAAAGTGGCGATATTAATGCTGCCGCGCATTATTGATCTGTTGATGGCACGTGCCAGTATCAACTGGCTGAATGCCACCCTCAGTTCACGATTGGGCGAAGGTCGCCTGGCTGCGCTGGATTTTGCTTTTCGGTTAATGAACATGCCCTGGACACTGATTGGCACAGCTATTGGGATTGCTGTCTTCCCGACCATGGCAGCACTGGCAGCACAAAAAGATGTTGCCGCACAACGCAAAGCATTTAGTGGATCATTACGGGCTATTTTAACCCTGGCGATACCGGCCGCTGCTGCGCTGATTTTATTTGGAGAACCGATCATTCGGGTATTGTTTGAAGGCGGCGAGTTCACAGCCGAAAGTACCCAATTGGTCTATTACGCCTTGCGATTCTATACCTTAGCACTGATCAGCCAATCCATGCTGGAAGTTGTGGTGCGTGCTTTTTCTGCTCAGCAGGATACTTATACGCCTCTCTACATTTCGATTTTTACCACGATGATTAATATTGGTCTGGCCATCTGGTTCACCCGTCCGATAGAGCAGGGCGGTATTTCACATGGCGGTCCAGCTTTTGCCAATGGACTGGCGGTGTTAATTGAGGCTTCGATTGGAATGTTGATTCTCTCCATTCGCTGGAAGGGAGTGGACATTAAAAGGATTTTGATTGACTTGTCCAAAGCGTTATTGGCAACCGGGGTAATGGCGGTAGCGGTATTGTTATTAGGGAAAGCGCTGCCAGCTTCAGATTTGATTCAACTGGTTGTAGGGGGTGGTATCGGGTTTTTTGTTTACCTGGTGGTGGTATATTTCCTGGGTATCAAAGATGTGGTCAATATTCCCCTGGCGATGATAAGGCGGAAATCGAAGGTTTGAGTGAGGGAGAATACAAACCGGTTTCAACCGCTACAATTGCATAAAACCTTGACCAAATTATTGTAAACAATACAAATAAGACTAAAATAATATTAATTATTGTGAACAAAGTCACAATACGATAAAAATTTTGGAGGTGGAAAATGGCCACAATTGATCATCAACTTCCGCAGGTTGTTATCGTTGGTGCGGGATTTGGCGGATTGCGCGCTGCCAAAGCGCTTGCCAAAGCACCAGTGAACGTAACCCTGGTTGATCGTAATAATTATCACCTCTTTCAACCTTTGCTGTATCAGGTGGCAACAGCCGGGCTCTCGCCCGACGAAATTGCTCATCCTATTCGAGGTATTTTACGAAGACAGAAAAATCTGACGTTTATCATGAGTGAGGTGACCTCTCTTGATTTGAAAGAGAGAAAAATCATTACCCAACAAACTTCGCTTTCATATGATTATTTGATCCTGGCAGTGGGAAGTGAGACAAATTTCTTTAATCAGCAATCTCTCGAAGAACATAGTTTTGGATTAAAAGACTTGCAGGAAGCCCAGGCTATTCGCAACCACATTCTGAACCGGTTTGAAAGAGCAATGCTTGAAGATGATGCAATTGTCAGGCGTGCCATGTTGACCTTTGTGATTGCTGGAGGAGGCCCAACCGGTGTAGAGATGGCTGGCGCGATTGCAGAACTGGTGCGCGTATTGCAGAAAGACTATCCTGATTTGGATCATGATCTGGTTCAGGTTGTGCTTCTGGAAGCAGCTGACCGGCTTTTAGCACATTTGGCACCAGAATCTTCCAGCGCTGCACTGGAAGCATTGACCCATAAAGGAGTGCAAGTACGGCTGCACACATTGGTCGCGAGCTATGATGGCAAGTTGATCCAACTCGGTGAAAATGAGCAATTGCCCACCCAAACATTAATTTGGGCGGCTGGCGTACAGGCAGCCAGTCTGGTGCGGGAATTGGCGCAGGAGAAATGGCCGCAGAAACGAATTAAAGTTTTACCAACATTACAACTCCCGCAGGATGAAAGGGTATTTCTAATCGGAGATGCTGCTTATCTACAGGATGCAAGTGGGCAACCCTTACCCATGGTAGCGCCGGTCGCTATGCAGCAAGCTGATCTGGCGGTTAAGAATCTCTTGCACATGATCAAATCTGAGCCTTTACAACCATTTCACTACAAGGATTTGGGTTCCATGGCCACCATTGGGCGCAACCAGGCGGTCGCCGAATTGTTTGGTGCTCGTTTACATGGGTGGCTGGCGTGGGTGGTGTGGCTATTTGTTCATTTGATGCAACTGGTTGGCTTTCGAAATCGTCTGCTGGTGCTTATTAATTGGGCCTGGCAGTACCTGTTCTACGACCGTGCTGTCCGGTTGATTGAGACAGGAGATTGTAATTGTTCAGATGGATAAATCTCATTCCATTATATCAATACGGGAACTTTTTTCCTGTTGACCCCGTCTAACACGATGCTAGGGTTCATTCAATAAAAGAAAAAGCGTACTGGGAGTCGTCGTACCTGAAACGGGTTTTCTAGATTGTCATTTTGTAGCGCTACGAACAGGTCATCTGATTTCAGCCGGTTTGCAGGTAAAGTACCTGCCTTAAAGATCAGGTTAAATTTCCACCAGTTGACAAGCAAGAACCCTTCCAGTAGCCGAACCTTAACCCGTGTCGTGGTGTTATTGTTAACACGATCCAGGAAATTGGATGTTTGATTGGTTTTTGAAGGAAAGAAGAGGTTTATCATGGCCGGAATTGTATATATTGTCGTTGGAATTGTTGCTGTCATGTTTGCTGCTTTGAGTGTGGTTAATCTCCATTCAGAACGGTAATTCAGGTGGGTTTATTACATCATGTTGATTGGTCAGACCTGCTTGTATAAAAATACGCTTCCATCAATTGATTGAATTTTTCGATCTGTTTGTTTCCCCCTTTCTTAAAACTCCTGAGAAATAAAACTCAGGAGTTTTGTTCTTAAATATTACAAATTAAGGAAACGATTCAAATCAACTTATAAATGTGATGAATATGGTCCTTCTCGTGCCATAATATTCTACGCAATAATTTTCGCGGGCTCCAAAACTCGCCATTTTTACCAATCACCAGTTCTTTACCCACTAATTGTGGCATGGCTTGTTTCACCTGGGCGCGGACGACTTCCAAACGTTGAAATGGGTCTTTGGGCACCTGATCACGGGTCAGATTTGTCAGTCCCAGGCGATCCAGGTACCACCATTCAGCACCGCCAAGATGTTTCACAATGCCCAAAATATCCCAGCGCTCCCCTGCAAACTTTTTCTCGCGCAACTCCACTGGGATGCCTGCCAACAAATCCAGAAGATCTTTCCGCGACCAATCCATCAGCAATAATCCCTGTTCAATTTCTGATTCTTTCAATGGAATCCAATCGGTTTGAAACCAGGCATTGACTTCATAGCCTTCCCGATCTGTCACCTCGAAGTTTTCGTTTATAAAATAGACCCTGAAACTCTCCAACAGGCGCACTTCAATATCATGATCATCTATTAACCAGGATCTTTCACCTGTTTTGAAATGTACCCAGTGTTGATAGGCAATAAATGCCTGGGTTAAGCGCAATAGTGCTTCCTGTTCATCCTGTCCGTAAGCAAAACAACCCGGGTGATCTAATGCCCAGGCTAAGACCCTGCCCGAAAAATTTAGTTCCAAACCGGTTCTTAATTGCATAGCATCCTCCTCTAAATTCTTATTCATTATAAAACAACCCAAATCCAATAGAAAAATTTCGTTCTGACCGCAGATCACAGCATGGCTAATCAATTTTGGTACTATTTTTTATAGATCAAAGTACAATTGAGTTCTTGTTGAAACTTTTTTTCGTGTTAGTTCGTCTTATTTAGAGAGCCTTTTTCAGGGGCCTTTTTTATTTCATTTCTCCGGATGGAGGTAAAGCATGGCAGATAATGATATTGAATTTGAAGTAGAAAGAAAACCGCGCAAATTTATCGCCCAGTGGTTTTTACCCATTCTTTTTAAACCACGAAAAACAATTGATGAAATCGCTGAAAAGGAACATGCTGTCTGGATTGCGCCTTTGCTCGCTTTAATGATTTCGGCGTTAATCCTGGTGCTGGTTTCATCATCTTTGGTGGGGCAATCATCGCAAGGGGTGTCTGACCCTGAAATGTTTGAATATTACAGCCCCGAGCAGCAACAGCAGTATCAGGATGCGGTCAATATGGGGGCCAGTCCGGTTGTGACTGTTGTGTTTCCATTGCTCGGAAAATGGATAGGAATCTGGCTAGGCTGGATTTTGCTGGGAAGTATTTTCCACCTATCTCTGACCTTGAATGGCAGCCGCAGCAGCAATCGCTCGGCTTTAAACATAGTCGCCTGGAGCAGTGTACCTTTTTTGCTGCGGGACATCGTCCAGATCATTGCTATTCTGGTCACCAAACAATTAATTTTGCAACCCGGGTTATCAGGGTTTATGGCTCAGGACGCAACCGGCTTCATGTCTTATATGACCGCGTTATTAGCACTTATTGATCTTTACCTCATCTGGCAAATCGTATTAATGGGGATGGGTGCCATGAAAATTTCTGGTATGAAGCCTGGAAAAGCCTGGCTGGCTACCTTGATAGCTGTCGTTATTTTTATGATTTTAAAAGCCTTGCCCGGCTTTATTATGGTCCAGATCAATAGTCTTTCCCCAACAAGGATGTTCTTTTAGCTTATGAGTGAACAGCCGGTTATTCAAATTCGTAATTTATGGAAAACCTTCAGCATGGGGACACAAAAGGTACATGCGGTGGCAGGGGTAGACCTGGATATTGCCCCTGGATCACTGACGGTCATTATGGGGCCCTCTGGTTCCGGGAAAAGCACCCTGCTGTATTTGCTGGGTGGTTTGGATCGTGCGACCAGTGGCACAATCCAGGTGAATGGCCGTTACCTGGATCAAATGGATGAAAATGACCTGGGTTTGTTTCGCCGTAAGAGTGTTGGGTTTATTTTTCAATCCTTCAACTTAATCCCCAGCATGACCGCCATGCAAAACGTGATTTTCCCGATGCGCTTTACCGGAGTCTCGAAAAAAGAACGCCAGCAACAGGCTGCACGCTTATTAAGTCAGGTGGGTCTTGCCAAACGAGCGTTGCACCGGCCAACCGAATTATCCGGGGGTCAGCAACAACGCGTAGCGGTAGCGCGGGCATTGGTGAACAATCCACCCATCATATTAGCCGATGAACCGACCGGCAACCTGGATACCAGTAGCGGTTTTGGCATCATGAAACTTTTATCCAGACTGAATATGGAAGGCCGTACGGTCATTGTGGTGACCCATGATGTGCGTATGTGTCAATTTGCCAGCAATATTATTTATTTATTGGATGGGTCAACCGTCAGTGAAGCAGAATATGAAGCTGCTTCGCATTTTGAAATCCCGGAAGAAGAAATTGAGGAAGTATAAACCATGAAGAAATTAATCAAATTTGTATCCCTCACCAGTTTAATTGCTGTAATGATGTTAATTGTGTCCAGCCCTTTAATAGGTAGTGCTCAGGATGATCCACCGGTAGTAGATACAACAACAGTAGTTCCAACTGAACTGGCTTTGGATACGCCTGAACCGACAATTCCATCTGAGCGACCTCTGTTAGTGATCACCTCATATGATTTCGGTGTTGATCGTGTTTCCCCTGGAAGTGATTTCACGTTAAAAATACGTCTCAAAAATGATGGTCAAAGCGATGTCTATAATTTGGTGCTGACTTTTGAAAGCACCGATTTTCTCCCATTAGATTCAGGTGGTATGCGGGCTGTACCCTTTATAGATACAGGAGCCTCGGTTGAAATTTCACAACCAATGCGTGCCAATGCAAGTTTATGGGGTTATGCTTCCGGATCGATTGTAGCCAACGCTTCCTACACCGATGTGAATGGCGTCGGTTATAGTGAACGATTCAGCATAACAGTAGATTTACGAATTCCTGTTTACACCACTGCACAACCTACAGTGACACCCACGTTACAGGCACGGGCACAGTTGGTGGTGAGTGGGTATGAGGTGGATGTTAACCCCTTGCAGTCGGGGTCAATTTTCAACCTTTCCGTCGATATTCGCAATTTGGGTGCCGTGGATGCACATGATGTGACCATGGTATTGGGTGGTGGTGTGACAGTACCCAGTGGACAGGATGGCACTGGAGGGCAGCAAGCGGGTGGTGTAACTGGCACTGGGGCTGACCTTTCGGTATTTGCCCCGATTGGATCTTCCAATTTGATCTATATTGATGAAGCCAAAGTAGGGCAACTGGTGAAAGCCTCGGCACAGTTGATCGTAAATGTTACTGCAAATCCGGGTGCCTATCCATTTAAGATATCCTTCACTTATCTAAATGATAAAGGGGAGCGCGTGGTGGATGATCAGGTGATCACGTTACTGGTGTATTCCCTGCCAAAAGTTGAAATTGGTTTTTATCGCAACCCGGGATTTTTTATGGCCGGACAAATGAATCCATTGCCGATTCAAATGACCAACCTCGGTAAAACAACCGCTGTATTAGGTACCCTGATGATAACTTCTGAGAACGCAGATTTGACTGAAAACACGATTCTGGTTGGTTCTTTAGAGCCAGGTGGTTATTTCACGATGGATGCCATGGCGATGCCTTATCAGGAAGGTGAACTCGAATTGCTCGTGTCTGTATCTTATACGGATGATTTCAACCAACCGCGAAAAATAGAACAAAGATTAACGGTAATGGTTGAGCCGATGCCTGAATTTGAACCCATGCCGGGAGAAAACAATGGCGGCATGCAGCCACCCATGGAAGAACTACCAGAAACATTCTTCCAAAAAGTGCTGCGGTTTTTCAAAGGTCTTTTAGGGTTGGGCAGTGCAAAAGAGCAACCAGAGCAAAACATGCCATTTCCTGGCGAATATCAGGAAGAGGTGCCTCAATTTGAAGAGCCGGCAATGCCTATCCCGGGACCCAAGGGATGATCAGGAGTAAAGCATGCGTTTTTGGGACCTGGTTAGTTTAATTTCTGAAAATTTACGCCGCCGCAAAGGACGTGTCGTTCTGACTGCTGTAGGGGTGGTGATTGGGACCGCTGCGGTAGTCTTGCTGGTGTCGCTGGCAACCGGTTTACAGAAGAGTGCTACCAGTAACCTATGGGGCATTGACGATTTGAGCAAGATTGAGGTCTATCCTAATTATGGCGAGGCTATGTATGAAGTGGCTGTCCCTATCGGCGGTGGCGGAGGAAGTGGAGCTGTCAGTTCGGTTAAATTGTTGACTCCTTCCGTTTTGGACGAAATCGCGGCAATTCCTGGTGTTCAGTCGGTGATTCCACGTGATTACATGTATGGGCAGGGTGTTATTAAATTCGGAAAACTAGAAACTTGGGCGGGCTTCATGGGCGTCAAAACCGAGAATCTGGATGATCTGGGTTATGATCTGGATCGCGGAACGTTGGATTTGCGCAAGGGCACTATCATCGCTGGTAGCTGGATGGTGAAAAATTTTTACGATCCCAATTTAAGACCCGGTCAGGAAATGCCCGAAATACCTGATTTGCTGGATCAACGCGTCAAATTAAAATTGACCAAATGGACCAGCGATGGACAGGAAGTTCATAAAACGGTTGAGCTAAAAATTGTTGGCATTCTGAAGGAAATGCGCAACGAAGCCGATGGACAATTTTTTGTGTCCATGGATGAGTTGGAAGCCTGGAACACCTGGTTCAACAATGGTATTCGAATTAACCGCAACAAAGATGGCTATAACAATGTGATTGTGCGGGCAGAAAACCCGGATGTCGTGATGGATATTACCCAGCAGATTAATGACATGGGGTATATGGCATACTCACCTCAAAGTACCGTCGAGGGCATCAATAGCTTTTTCGTGATCCTGCAGGTTGTTTTCGGTGGGATTGGGGCGATTGCCCTCCTGGTAGCCGCCATCGGGATCGCCAATACCATGACCATGGCAATTCTGGAACGGACGCGCGAAATTGGGCTCATGAAAGCAGTCGGTGCCACCAATCGGGATGTTCTGACAATTTTCCTCGGGGAGGCAGCTGGTATCGGGTTTTTAGGTGGTCTGGGGGGTGCTTTATTAGGTTGGCTGGGTGGATACGCCCTGAATGTGGTTTCGATGCAATTCCTGGCCAGCCAGGCACAGGAACAGGGCTATATCTCCGCCGGATTATCTGCAGAAACACCGGTATGGTTATTACTGTTTTCCATCATTTTTGCCACATTGGTTGGCTTTTTGTCTGGTTTGTATCCAGCGTTACGTGCAGCCACCCTGGAACCAGTCACCGCCTTAAAATATGAATAATTTGGTACATCTCATTAAAAGGGGTTGGTGTCTGTTTTTTCATTGAGAAATAACAGAACCACGAATTATGGAAATGACACCAATTATTTCTTGAAATAAAAGTTTCTATGAAATTTAAAAACCGGTAATTATCGGAAGAAAAAACCCCGCCATTTCAAGGTGCAATCATAAGAGTCAAAATAGACTCAATTGTCATAAAAAAAGAGGGTTTTGAGTCAAAAATTGTGAAAATTGACTCAAAAATTGACTCATAGAGTCAAACAATTGAAGCTTGATATCCATTGACACGGGTAAAAAAGGGTCAGGAAAAAGTTTTTTCTAGAAATAATTAATTCAATGTTTTTTTAACATTTCTAATGTTATTTTAATGTTGGGGAATTTTGTGCTTTTTTGAAATGGTTAAGATATAGGTGTGGTGGGGTTTTTCCTTTGCATCAAATTTTCATGGGGGAGAATTCCTGAATAGAGATGGACCTGAATAGATAGTAAACGAAATTTATATTTGACTTGTCAGCCAATGACAGAGATAATTTTTAATCGAGGTTGATTGTGAACTGGTATGCATTTTTGGTAGGAGCTGGTGCTTCCCTGGCCATCTGGCGGGTGGTGGGTGCACAGAAAAAAAAGGATCTCCAGTGGGTTGTGGCTGGATTGTGGTTGCTGGTGGGTGCCTGGTTGGGTGCGCGGTTGACTTATTTTATATGGCAGCCGGCGGCCCTCGTTGACTCGGGTTGGCAGTCATTAGGTTTGCGTGAAGGCGGTATGGTTTGGCCTGGGGCAGTGGTGGGTGCCTGGGTGACTATTTTTGTGTTGGCATTGGCAAAGAGGGTCCATTGGCAGCTGGTAGCCGATCGTTTGATGGTCATGCTGCCACCCCTGGCGATTATGTCCTGGCTGGCGGGCTGGTTTTCTGGCAGCGGTTATGGGCCAATTATGCAGGCTGCCTGGTGGGTTCCGCGAACAGTGGATGACAGCTTCCAACAATTACCACGTTTCCCTTTGCAGTGGGTAGCAGCTACCTCATTATTTTTGCTCTATATTCTGCTGGAACCACGCTTTCCAAAAAATAAAACGGGTAGTCAGGCAGCCCTGATCTGGCTGATCTTTTCCATCCATACGCTCATCTTTTCATTCTTAAGAGCTGATCAGCGGCCGGAATATTCAGGAATCTATTGGGATATCTGGTTTGGGTTTATGTGTTTGCTGTGGGCTATTGTGTTCCTCTGGCTGGTTTTTGGGCGTAAAACCAAAGAGAAAAGTCAACCCTGAGCGAAAAACTTCACCAGGTACCTTTTCTGAGATAGAATCAGTTTACCCTTAGCGGAATGTGCGCAGCTGTGCTGCAACAGCCACTCCTGCACCCCGCTGCCGGAGAAACGTCTATGAGACGATAATGGAGGAAATGATGATAGACCTATCAATTGATACCAAATCAGTCACTCAAATTCTGAGTAATTTCATTCACAGTGAGATTACCCGAGCCGGTTTTCAACGGGCGGTTTTGGGGCTTTCCGGCGGGCTGGATTCAGCACTGGCTTGTTTTTTGGCTGCCAGAGCCTTAGGTCCGGAAAATGTGCTGGCAGTGCGCATGCCGTATCGTACTTCCTCTCAGGATTCTTTAGATGATGCACAAAAGGTGATTGATGCTACCGGGGTTCAAAACCTTACAATACCCATCACAGATATGGCTGATGCGTTGATTGAGCGGTTTCCGGATATGAATAATATGCGCAAAGGCAATATCATGGCCCGCGTGCGTATGGTGATCCTGTTTGATCAATCAGCAGCCTTTAATGGTCTGGTGGTGGGCACCGGTAATAAAACTGAAATTCTACTGGGTTACACCACCATCTATGGTGATTCAGCCTGTGCGATTAATCCATTGGGGGATTTGTATAAAACCCAGGTGCGTCAGCTCTCTCGTGATCTGGGTGTGCCGCAAGCACTGATCACCAAACCGCCTTCAGCAGATTTATGGCATGGGCAGACGGATGAAGGCGAGTTAGGTTTTACCTATGAAGAAGTGGACCGCTTGCTGTTTCTGCTGGTGGATGAACACTGTTCCCCACAGGAGTGTGTGGAAGCGGGATTTTCGCAAGCTTTTGTGGATGAAGTAATCAGGCGGATGGAGCGCAATCACTTTAAGCGTGTGATGCCGCCGATTGGATGGATTGCCTGACAGCAACCAATCGATCACCCGGTAGTTAATTTGCTTCAGTCAACAAGTAATTAACCATCTGGGAATCAAACCTTACCAGGATGGCGGGTTGATCCGCAGAATACCAGGCGATCTGGCCATTGCTCAGGGACACTTTCCAGGCCTGGAATTCTCCAGCCGGGACACTGATACTTTCTGGTCCTGAAATGTTCAGTCTTTCCTTTACCAACAATGGCCCATTGTCCTCCGTCTTTTGACGCCAGGTTAGTGGGACGAGGTAATCCAACTCGTACGTCCTGCCTGGATCAAACGAAAGACCCATCAAGCGCCAACCCCATTCTTCCTGGATGAGTGTTTCAGGTGCAAAGGAAATTGTGTTCTGGGCGATATTTTCTGCCAGAATGGATAATTGTAGGTTGGAACCAATCTTTTTAATCTGCCATTTGCTCTCAAAAATTTCGTTGCTATTCTTCTGGTTCAGACTGACCAGTTGGAGGTTGTCGGTTTGCCATTCTACAGCCAGGGAAGTGGATTGATCCAGGGAAGAAAAATAACTGGACCCTTCTTGATACTCAAAGCCTTTATATTCCCACTCGCAGCTCAGGTTGGATTCCACTTCACCCTGATGCCATTGACAGATAGCTTCTCCAATCTTTTCACCCCCCTTGTGTTGAATTTCATACGTCCATTGGGCTGAGACTGGCAATGAATGCTCATCCAATGGTAACGCTGATAATCGTTTTGCCTGGGCGATTTCCTGGAAAGCTACCACGATGAACAGGATGCCGGCAATCAGGATGGGCCACCAAATCTTCCAGGTGAAAAATTTAACAGGTTTTGACTCCTTTTCCATGTTGGATAATGGGTGTGGGATCAGTCGTTGCAGAAGGACCAGCCCGGCTACCAGCATCATGACACCGAAGGCACCGGCTGGCAGAGAAGGAAAAGGTAATAGGCGGTCAGGAAATAAACCGGAAGAAATCAAAGAGACGGCTGCCAGGAAGTTATTGGCAGCATGCAGTATAATGGTAACCGTCAGTGATTGTGTGCGCCAGTAGGTGTAGCCCAATAAGAACGAGATCAGTAATAAGGCTGGTAAACCCTGCAGACGGAAGTGGTAGAACGCAAACAACAGGCTGGATACCAGGATCGCCACCCTGCCAGTTGTATGTTTTTGGTAAGCTGTTTGTATGGTTCCTCGGAAGAGGATTTCCTCAGCAATGGGTGCAGCGATCACCAGCCCTGTAAAGATTAAAACGGCTTGAAAAACTGTGGTGGGCAGCATACCTTCCGGTGTGGGAGGAGAATAACCGGTGATTTGCAGCATGAATTGCTCCACCAGGCTGGTCACCAGCCAGGCTCCGCCACCTAACATGGATGCCACCAGCAACAATGAGGAACTGGTCTTTTTCAAGCCGCCACTTTCGCGGATATCGATCTGGTGATGACGCAGAATCCCCAATGTAGGCAGTAGAATGAACAGAAGCTCGGTAAGCAGCAAACCCCATGAGAAGGAGTATGATTGCAGGATGGTACCCAGGCTGATCACCAACAACATGGTTGCAAGGTATAAGCGATTTGCCTGTAGGATGCTTAAGGTTTTTTTCAAGTTACCCGACCCTCAATTATGGATGATTTGATTGTAACATGTGAGGAGGTAAACTTAAGTAGTGCAGGCGGATTATTCGATCTGATTTACCTGGAAATTACAGGTAAATGTGTGAAATAAGTGTAGATGGCTGTTGTGGTCAAAGTGAAAGGGGTTGTTAGGGTTGGATCAGATGTGGAAGTGACGGTTACCTTAACTTCATCTGTAGCACCAACTTCTGTTCCAGGTGGGATATAAACATTTACCCAGAGAGTTCCGCTGGATTGATATGGCAGGTTAACAAGCTCTTCAATATCAACTGGCCAAAGATTCTCGGAATAAAAGGCTGTGTAGGTGTCTGTTGTTCCCAGATTTGTGATTTGAATGGGATAGCGGACGGCTCCATTGATTAACCCATCTTTGGCTATCGTAGCAGTGCTGGCTTCATATTGATATTCTGGGACTAACCAAAGTTGCTGGCTGGGATCACCGAGAAGATTGTAGGTTTCCCAGTAGTATTGAGCTTCCCCAGGGTCCTGTTGATTTGGCTCACCAGGATATAAATCTTGCACTCTCGTGAGGCCAGCAGAAATTGCTATTCGTATTGGTGTTGGATTCAATGGATTATCAAAAACCGCATCATACAATCTTCTTTCCAATACATCGTCTTGCCCCCAATAACTTGGTGCAGCAGACCCAATAAATCCAATAGCCCCTTTATTGGGTTGTATCATCCAGGTTTCACCAAAACCAACTAGGTTAGAATCTGAACCAAAATCGTTGGTTGAACAAGCAAAACTAGAGACAAAAGAAAATTTTTCGTAATTAATGAGGGCAGCGATAGCGATTTCATGAATTGAGATATTTCCATCACTCCAACCATCTGTCGCTCCGTGACCAGAATAGGTGATTATCCCCCTTCCATGATTTAGGCGAGAAAGGATAGCATCTTTTGTTGCTAAATTAGAAACACAGTAAAGTTGATCTCCACCAATAGGATCTTCATCTTCCGGAAAATCACCAGGGAACTCTAACGGGGCTGTGTGGTTATCAATTACATAATTATGAGAACCTTCTGCAACCTGGTAGTTCCGAATAATTCCACTGAACAATTTTGTATCGCATGTGCTGATAAAAGCCACATCAGCATGCCAGTCTTGATAACCACCATTTGAGTAAGCAACTAATTTATTTACCATATTGACCACGTCCGATACTGAACGAGCAGGCAATCTGCCGATATGAATATCGGGAACATAGTCATTTTCATCTCCTAATGTTCCATAATAGAGATCAGTTTTTAGTCCCGTTATGTCCCCAGCAGGGGCAGGTAGAAGATTAGTGTCACCAACTAACAATAAATATACAGGTGGGGGCACTATAGATTTAATGAAATTTTGTATGGCGAGAATGTCATTAACTTCACCATTCGCCACTCCATCAAATCCGGGAATTTCACTCAGTAGGGTTACTTCAACGGAATATTCTTGAGATCGTTTCATCGACACAAAATCTGTTAACGCTGATTCAAACTCGTCCGGGGTAATGATCAAATAGCCTTCGCCGGATTTTGTTGTGTGATCCAATGCTTCTTGCGGTGGGGGGTTGATCACGATCTGGCTGACCAGGCGGTCGAAGGAGGGGCTGTCATGTTTTACAGCAGATTTAAGAGACTCAGCGGGCATTTCCGGCCAGGTCAGACGCAACTCAATCCTCTCCAGCAGCTCTAATTCTCCAATGGTTGGTTGGTAGCGCACTGGGTTGATCCAGAGCGGAAGGATGGTGTCGTCACGCATCTGAAAGGTGTCTTTGGCATCATACCAACGCTGTGGGTATGAGCTTCGGCTGGCATAACGGGCCGGGTCAGGTGCTGTCCAGGCTGGAGGAGGTTCGGACTTGGATGCCTGCCTCTGGGCTGGGATGACCCTGGCTGGTAAGGTCGCTTTTGTGAGATTAACAGAATGGCTTGTGTAGCTCTGCTGTGCTACCTTAACCTCAGCTCCCTGTGGGACGAGAATATTGAATGTTTTTCCGGGCAGCGCTGGCTGACCGGGTTCGCGATAGGAGCTATATTCCTCGTGCCAGAGCCTTGTGTAGGAATGCCCATCACCGGTTTGAATCTCAGCCCAGACGCCGGAAAAAGTGATGGTGATATCCAGGGTGTGCTCATCCACCGATAGTACCTGAGTTTGAGGGGCAGAGCCTGGTTTATTGCTGGCATCAGCAGCCAACCACAGTGGTTCCCCGGGAGAATCAGCCTGTGCCCGCACGGAAAAAATCGGCATTACGACCGATAGCAGCAGGCAGAAGATGAGTAGACCCTTGAATTGTTTCATAAAAAAATAGGATAATTCAATTAGATTTTTATGATTGTAGCATTAATTGATGAGATTAGGATTGAGGTTTTAGAGTTCAGAGTTCAGTGTTCAGATTTCAGGAGGTCACAGACTTCAGTCACAAGTTGACCTTCAACATTCAACCACATAGTCACCATCAATGTGTTAGGTGTCACAGTGAGCTTTGAGCTTTCAGCTTTCGACTTTCAGCCAACCCCCAACCCCCAACCCCCAACCCCTACCCCCTAAATCCTGAACTCTAACCTGAATCCTTAACTCTCGTATCCGCTTTACAAAACCAACAACCTTCTTTATACTTGTGGAGCAAATAAAAAAACCAATGCAGGAATGCATTTTGAATCGGGGCTTTCATTGACAATTACAAACATTACTTCTTCCAGGACCGAAAATGGTCAGATCAAAACACGCGTTGTTTTCTTTGATATGGATCACACCATACTGGATGTTTCGCCGTTTCACCGTAAAAATTTTACAACTGTCTTAAACAAACTGTTTGGAATTACTGAATTGGAGAAGGTGGTTACGTCTGGTGTGCCGATGTTCGAAGTGATGCGGCGCTTTGCTGTGGCTGGGGGCGTGAGCGAGGGCAGCGTAAATGCCAAACAGGCTGAAATTGAGCGTATGTTGGTAGAAAATATTCAGACAATTCTGCCGCAGGATTTGCACGATTTTGTTCTGCCAGGGGCAGTGCAACTACTGGAAACATTGCATAAAAATAAGATTCCGGTCGGCCTGACCACGGGAACATTGCGGGGGGTCGCCAGTCAATTGTTAGCAAGAGCTGGACTGTTGGGTTATTTCCCGCTGACATCCTTTGGCGATGATTGTGATCATCGATCCCAGATTATTGACCGGGGATTGGAAAAAGCCACCTGGGTATATGGTTTGGCGCGTGAATCGATTGAATTGGTCACCATTGGGGATGCTCCCATGGATATAGAAACTGGAAAAGCTTTTTCTGCCCGAACCATTGCCGTGACCACAGGAACTTACACGGAACAGGAATTAAAATCCTACGATCCGGATTTTATCTTCCCAAACCTGGCGGATACCCAGGCAATTCTTAGCGCGATCACCGCGAATTAAGTCATCATATTTTGGGATGAATTTCACAATCCAATTGACAAGCCTGAAAGGATTGTTTATACTTAAGTCAACAGATGAATAAGCCTTCGGGGCAGGGTGAGGAAGTTCACTTCCAATTCCCGATCGGTGGTAAAACCCACGAGCACGAACAGTGCATGACCCGGTGAAATTCCGGGGTCGACGGTATAGTCCGGATAAAAGAAGGTAAGCAAACTGTATGCATGTTTGCTATAATGCCCCGAAAACACACGTTTTCGGGTTTTGTTTCTCCCCCGCTGGCTGTTAATTCGCCTGCGGTTTTTTTTGGAGAATGATGGAAATCAGCTTGAAACGTTCGCACAAACACAATTCAATCCGAAAAGCAGCCGGGAAATATGGCGGCTGGTTGATGCCCATTTCCGGTACGCTGGCAGTGCTCTTGTGGTGGATCGTGACCCGCTGGGGTGATCTGCCGGTTTTCATTTTACCTTCGCCCATGATCGTTCTGCAACGCTTTTTCCTGGTTTTACAGAATGGTAGCTTACTGTGGCACGCCTCTTACACACTCCTGGAAGTGACCCTGGGTTTATTCTCTGGTGCTTTCCTTGCCACGGTTTTGGGTTATTTGCTGGCAAAATCCGGCACATTGGAACGGTTGCTTTCTCCGTATCTGGTGGCATCGCAAGCAATCCCAATTGTGGCGATTGCACCTCTGCTGGTGATCTGGTTTGGGCCGGGGTTATTTTCGAAAGTACTGATTGCTGGATTGATTGTTTTCTTCCCGGTGCTGGTGAACACGGTGGTGGGCATTCGCGCTGTTCCACAGGATCTGCGTGATCTGATGCGTTCATTACGCGCCACCCGCATGCAAACCTTGCGTTTTCTGGAAATTCCGGCAGCATTGCCTGTTTTTCTGGGTGGTTTACGGATAGGAGCGACACTCTCGGTGATTGGTGCAGTGGTGGGCGAATTGGTGGGCGCTGATCGCGGATTGGGGTTTTTGATCAATGTCGGTCGCGGACAATATGATACCGCATTGGTCTTTGTGACAGTGTTTACCCTGGTGGCGATGGCATTATTGCTGTATGGAGCAGTGATTTTATTGGAAAGAAAATTATTAGCCTGGCAGCATCGGCCACGCAAGCAAACATTAACCGTAGAAATTTAATGGAGGAGAAACCTTGAAAAAAATGATCTTAGCAAGCATTGTACTGGTGTTGATCCTGGCGGCCTGTACACCGCAGGTTGAACAAACGCAAGAATTGATCAATATTCGTTTACCCATGGGATTTATTCCGAATGTGCAATTCACGCCCATCTATGTGGCCCTGGAAAATGGATATTTCAAAGAGGAAGGTTTGGCCGTTGAACTGGACTATAGCATGGAAAATGATAATGTGGCGCTGGTGGGGGCCAACCAAATCCAATTTGCCATTGCCTCCGGTGAGCAAGTGTTACTGGCGCGTGCACAGGGGCTGCCCGTGGTGTATTTGATGGCCTGGTATGAAAATTATCCCGTTGGTGTGGTTTCTTTGAAAGAGAAGAATATTACCAGCGTCAAAGATCTGGCAGGCACACGGGTTGGGATCCCCGGTTTATATGGTGCCAGTTATATCGGGTTCAAGGCCATGCTGAGTGCTGCCGGTTTGAAAGAGTCGGATGTGCGTATGGATTCGATTGGCTACACCCAGGTGGAAGCATTGGCTACAGATCGGGTGGATGCGGCTGTCATTTACGTCACAAATGAGCCAGTGCAGTTGCAAGAGGAAGGTTATGAGATCAATGTGCAGGCACTCTCGGACAATTTACACCTGGTTTCAAATGGTTTGATTAGCAATGAAACCACGATTAAAGAACATCCGGAAATGGTACGTGCCATGGTCAAAGCCATTAGCCGCGGCATTCAGACTGCACTGGAAGATCCCGAAGCAGCTTACCAGATCAGCGAAAAATATGTGGAGAACCTGGCACAGGCCAATACCGCTGTTCAGAAAGAGGTATTACGGATCTCCATGCAATATTGGCAGGCGGACCCATTGGGTTATATTGATCCGCAAGCCTGGGAAAATATGCATGCCATTTTGTTAGAAATGGGGATGATCAGTCAGGCTATTAATCTGGATGATGTGTATACCAATGACTATCTCTACCGGTAAAACCCAGGAAAGTTTGCGACCTTTTCTGACTGTAAGGGACCTTTACATCACCTTCGCGATTGAAAATGGTGGTTTGCAGGCTTTGCAGGGTGTTAATTTTCAAGTGTCACCACAAGAGTTTGTGTGTGTGATTGGGCCATCCGGCAGCGGAAAAAGCACATTGCTGCGGGTGATTGCCGGGGTATTGCAGCCATCTCGCGGCGAAGTGAATTTCTCTTATGAGGGGGAGCGGGAAGTGAAAATCGGCTACGTCTTCCAGCAGGCCAATCTGATGCCCTGGCGCACGGTGATTGAAAATATCACGCTGCCATTGGAATTACATCAGATCTCAAGCGATGAATCACGTCGCAAAGCCATGGAATTGATCGAATTGGTCGGTCTGGTAGGATTTGAGCAGACCTGGGTGCAGGAGCTTTCCGGTGGTATGGCGCAACGGGTGGCGATTGCCAGAGCGCTGATCCAGGATCCGGATTTGTTGCTGCTGGATGAACCCTTTGGCGCACTGGACGCACTCATGCGCGAACAGATGGGGGCAGAACTACTGCGTATCTGGCAGGCACGCCGTACCACCGTCCTAATGGTTACACATTCCATATCGGAGGCCTTGTTGTTGTCAGACCGGGTGCTGGTGTTAAGTGCCCGTCCGGGCAGCATCTCATGCGACTTTCCGGTCAATCTGCCCCGGCCACGGCAGGAAGCATTGCGCTACACACCTGAATTTGCTCAAATGTCACAGCAATTAAGAGCAGAGATTTTGCCGGATTAGAACCTCGCTTCCCGGTTTATCATCTTGATTGCTTTGGTCTTATCCCAAAAGGTTCCAGAAGTAGAATGACCATAATATGGCCAGCGTAAACATGGTCAACAGTGAGTAAACCAATCGGCTCTTTACCGTCCAGAAGCCGTTGATCCAGTTAATCACCGCAAACACCAGGGTTATCAGGCCGAATATGGCCAATAAAATCGGAATAAAAAACAATTGATCTGCATGTGCTGGCATACCAAAAAATACTCTGGGGACACCAAATGCAGGGTGTGTATCTGTAAGGATGGAACCAAAAGCAAGCATAAAGCTCAAATAGAAGAAACCGAATAATCCGGCGCTCAGGCGGGATAGGCGCGCCAGCAAAGGTCGTTTTTCACGTTTTTTCAAACCTTTGACGAAAGACACAAACCAGCTAATCATGGTAATCAGGAAAAGGATGAACCCGCCGGCCAAGATGAAAATATGCAAGGATAATGCCCGATACCAGGGTATTTTCAGAAACACAAAAGGCATGGGAGGAGTCAGTGAGATCTGGTTATCGATGGTATTCAAGACCAATTTATCGGCAGGGTCATCCGGGTTGACCAATAATCTCGGTTCCACTTCCACATAAGACAAGGTTTTTCCACCAAATGTGACCAAGACACGCTCCTCTTTTACGCGCACATTAATAGGTGACATCAGGGTGAGGACTTTTTCAAAGGTCGTGAAGGTGGAGCGTGCCAGGAAATAGGCACCTGCATATTGATCTGCCCGGCTGGCAAAATCAGCGGTTGGGATTAACGGAATATTTTCTTCAGCTGGAAAATAACGATTAATAAACGTTTTGATTATTTGCTCAGCGACCATGCCTCCGGCAGTTCCATTGGTTGAGACGAAAATTCCAACATTTGATTCAGGCAGTAGATATAACTGCGAATGGAAGAGCATGGTATCGCCACCATGGGAAAGAGTATATTGACCATTCATTGTGTTAAAAAAGAAGCCATAAGTCATGCCACCCATTTGTGGATCAGGCCTGTATAAAGGACTATGCATTAATCGGGCAGTTTCTGGATCCAAAATTCGGGTGCCTTCAAACTCACCCTCCTGTAAATGCGCGATCATAAAGTTGGCCATGTCCAGTCCGGTGGCACTTAGCGCACCAGCTGGGTTGCCGACCACAAATTCAAAACTACCCTCAATATACTCCCCATTCAGGTAGTTGTATCCTTTGGACATGTCATTGGCAAGATGATCAGGGAGTGGCTGTTCAAAGGTGGAATGCTGCATCTGTAACGGTTGCAGAATGTTTTTGGAAATATACTTTTCAAAAGGCATAGCGGAGACCCGTTCAACAATATAGCCACTTAAGGCGGTGGCATAGTTAGAATAGGCGGCGTATTGCTCCGGGGGGAAGACCCGTGCTGGCAGATTGGTTTTTACATAGGTCTCAAGGGTACTCACATCTTCAGCATTTAATTTGAATAAACCATCCCCTTTGTCTTCAAAGCCCGCCAGATGGGTCATGATCAGACGCAAGGTGATCGGTTGGGCAAAAGTAGCCGGGATCTCGAAATCCAGATAGGTGTTGACATCCGCATCCAGATCCAGTTTTCCTGCTTCCACCAGTTGCATAACAGACGTCCAGGTGAAAAGTTTGGAGACGGAACCAGGTCGGAAGAGGGTGGTGGCAGGATCAACCGGGATTTTGTTTTCCAGGTCGGCGTAGCCATACCCTTTGGAGAAAAAGACTTCGCCCTCTTTGACGACCACAACCACCGCACCGGGCACATGGTTGCTTTCCATGGATGTCGCCAAGACACCATCCATGAATGCAGAAAGATCAACTGAATCATCAAGATCAGGTGCGGGTGTTTGTGCAGCAGAAGGAATATTTATTAAAAAAAGCAGACTACAGATAAGAATAATTACAGATAACCACTGCAGAATATTTTTGACATTATTTTTAGTTGGTATCATGGTTAGCAACTCCTCGTAATTGAATTAATTAACTTACGAATATTTTTGAAAGAAGTGGCATTGAAAATGGTTTGCCATAAAATTCGCAGATGTATAATTGGATTATTGTTGAAAAAAATTACACCCTTATTTTAACAAACACAAATGAAATTTGAATGTAGTATCTCCATCAATTGTGAGCTAGAAAAGGTTTTTATCTTTTTACGGGATAAAGATCAATTCCAGTAAGAGCCCGGTTCTCCGGTTTTGTTATTGGAAAAAACCACACCTGGTCCAGTTGGGATCGGTACCCAGTATCGTGAAGTGGTGCAGATGTTTCCTTTGGTAAAAGGCGAGATCCTATCGACCATTGAACGTTATGAACCGCCTGTGCATCTGGAAGAATCATTCAGAGGAACCGGGATGGATGGGAATCTGGCGTATGAAATAAATTTAGTAGAAGAAGGAACTCATCTGATTCAACGTGAGACAATCCAATTTCATGGATTGTTTGGTCTATTTTCTTCTCTTATGGGGCGAATGTTGTTGAAAGCAGTGGAAGCCAGATTGGAAGGAATTAAGAAGTTCCTGGAATCAAAACCTGCGGGAGAATAGATTCGACGTTGAAGTTTTTATTCATATCGTGGGGAACATTGATTAATGCTTCCAGCATACTTTGGTGCAGATCAATTTACCACATTTAGCGTTCCGAGCCAGATCCCTAAAACAGCAAACAAAGCACCGAGAAGGCTGGACCCAAGCAGGTTGAAAAGACCTGCTCCCCATTGTCCTTGAGAGATCAGCGTGACAGATTCATAAGCAAAGGTTGAGAAGGTGGTATAGGAACCCAGAAAGCCAATCATTAAGAGCAACCGTAAGCGTGGATCGATCATAAAATTCTCGAGTGCCATGGAGATGATCAGCCCCAGCAGGAAACTACCGGTCAGATTGATTAACAGGGTTCCATACGGAAAACTGCTGCCAAAACGTTGGGCTGCCCAATCGCCAACCCAGTAACGTAAATTTGCTCCCAATACAGCACCCATCGATATCCACAGAACTTTATCCATACACATCCCCTAATTAAAAAATCTACCCAAAAACTGGGTAGAAGCGATCAGCCTTGCGGCGGTCTGGTTTCCCGAGCGAGCCTCATCGCTCGTCGATGATTTTACAGGTGATCCGCTTATACTTTAAGACAAACTGCCTTGACAGACGAACTGCCCTTTGATCGTCAATCTTACGATCAGCAATCGGGAATCTTGTACGAACACCGTGAAAAAATCCTTTTTGCCCTTATAATCAGCAGGTAACAAGAAAAGAGGAAATTATGTATCACGGTTTTGGATTTGGATTTGGTTATGTATTAATGCAGGTTTTTATTTTCCTGATGGTTATCGCCTGGGTGGTTGCCAGCCTGGTGGCTCTATTTTCTTTAAGAAAGGCGACATTATCAACGATTGCTAAGGCATTGTGGGTGATGATTTTGCTGGGTATCCCGGTTCTGGGTGTGGTAGCTTACTTTATCATTAAACCAACAGAAGAAGAATAATTAACAACCCCTCTTGACGAAAGAACAAATGTTCTATACAATAGAAGTATGAGCATCTGGCATACTTTTCAAAAGTTCTTTCGTCCGGAGACAACCCCTGCGTCACAACGTACTTTTGCGCTGGATGGGGATTTATTGCTTTCTCTGGAGCAACTGGCGCAGTATCGTCGCTCCACGCCGCGTAAGGTCGCTGCCGATTTACTGGCGCGTGAGCTGCAGGCGGTGGAGGTGGAACGTGAGACCTGGGAGAAGTGGCAGGCGTTAACAGAACGCGAGCAGCAGGTGGCAGCTCTGATCTGTTTACAGTACCGCACCAATCAAATCGCTGCGCGTTTGCAAATTGCGCCGGAGACGGTGCGCAGTCATGTGCACAATATTCTAAATAAAATGAAATTGCCCAACCGGATTGCCTTGCGACAATCGCTGGCAGATTGGGATTTTAGCAGTTGGGCATGATGCCGTGCGTGCTTAAACACCTTTAAACGCTTCTTAAACGAATCTAAACGAAAAATCAACTGAAGGGGGATAGAAAATATTTTCTAACATTGATAAGATGGGGGCATGAACAACTTATTTCCCTCTCATTTGCCCAACCAGATATTGCTGGTGATGGGCGAGCATGCCGCATCCAACTGGATGTGGGAGCTTTCTGCCTGGCTGGCGTTGCAGGGCAACCTGCGCGTACTGGATGCCGGCAACCGCTTTAACGCTTACCCGGTGGCACAGGCCATCCGGCGCCAGCATCAGAATCCACGCGTGGTGCTGGAGCGCATCCGGCTTTCGCGTGCCTTCACTTGCTATCAGGTGGATGTGCTGCTGGAAGAATGGCTGCCGCAACCGCATCCAACGTTGGTGTTTGACCTGCTGGCGACTTTTTATGATGAGAACGTCAACCTGCCGGAAAGCCAGCGTTTGCTGCGTCAGGTGATCTGGCGTTTGCAACAACTCAGCAAGCTCGCGCCGGTGGTGGTCAGCACCAGCTTACCGGCTACCATTTGCGCCGAGCGTATGGTTTTGTTCGAGATGTTAAAAGCCCAGGTGGGTGAATTGCGCCTGGAGATGGAACTGACCGCGGCAGATCGTGCGCAGCTGCCTGCTCAGATACCACTCTTGCCGGCTTTTGACAGCACCACGACCCCATAGACAGAAAGGAAGGTGATTAATTTGGGACGTACCGTACCCTCTATTACACAGGTCTTTATGCAGGAGGAGCAATCTTTATCGCGCTTCCGGCGCGCTTTGAGGCGCAGCGATCAACTGGCACTGGATGAATTACTCAGCCTGGCTCGCCAGCATCTGGCGGCGGCAGCCTATGCCACGCATGTGCTGCCGATGGAGACTTTTCTGGTGGCCATGCTGCTGGAAGAGCACAAGGAAGTGCGCCGTTTGCGTGATGAAGTAGAGTTGCTGCAACGGAGCTTGAATGCAGGCAGTTAGCGGCTGGCTGCTGGATGTGTTTGAGAACACACAGGCAGCCGGGGCGGTGCTCTGGTTTTTAAGTGATAAGGGTGAGCGGCTGCGTCTGCACCAGCCCTTCCCGATCACCTTCTATGTGGCTGGTCCGGCAGCGCGTTTGCGGGAAGTCTGGCGCTTTCTGAAGGATCATCCCAGCGCACCGCGTCTGAGCCGTGATCAAAAGCGGGATATTTTCCAGCCGCAGCCCGTGGATGTACTGGCGGTCGAAGTGGCTTCCCTCAGCAGTCAGCAGCGCCTCTTTCAGCAGTTACTCGAGCAATTTCCGACCCTGAACTATTATGATGCCGATCTGAGCCTGGCGGTGCGGCATGCAGCCAAATATAAAACCTTTCCGTTATGCCGCTGCCGGGTGAAATTTTATGAATCCTATCTGATCCAGGATCTGGAGGTGGAGAACACGCGCTGGGATTTGGACCCGGAGATGCCAAAATTGCGTGTGCTGCACCTGGAGCCGGATTGTGATCCTGCGCACGCGGCTCCGCTGGCAATCTGTGCACAGATGAATGGGCAATCTTATCGCTTTTCACTACAGCCGGTGCGCCCTCTGCTGATCAATCTGCAGGCATTCCTCAAACGGCTGGATCCCGACCTGATTCTGACGCGCTGGGGTGATACCTGGCTGCTGCCCTATCTGTTCGAGCTGATGGAAAAACAGCCCTTCGAACTGGCATTGAATCGCGAGCCGGGTCGCAAATACATGCAGCGTCCGGAGCGCTCGTACTTTTCCTATGGGCAGATCATCTACAGCGGCCAGCAAATTCACCTGTTCGGGCGCTGGCATATTGACCAGAAAAATGCCAGCTTTTGGACTGACCTGGGGCTGGATGGCATTTTCGAGATGGCGCGTGTGACCGCCCAGCCAGTGCAGGTGGCAGCGCGCACTTCACCGGGAACCGGAATATCAACGATGCAGGTGCTGACGGCGCTGGAGGAAGGTATATTGGTACCCTGGCATAAACAGCAGGGAGAACGCCCCAAAACTGCCCTGGAGTTGATTGAATCCGACCTGGGTGGATTGGTGTATCAACCGATTGTGGGGCTGCACCGTGATGTGGGCGCGATTGACTTTGTTTCGATGTATCCGGCTATCATGGTGCGCAGCAACATTTCCCCCGAGACCTGCAAACCACATCCACTGGAAACGTCTGATGAAAAACCGGGTTTGATTCCACTGACATTGGGTCCGCTGCTGGAGAAACGGGTGGCATTGAAACACCGTATGGGATTAACACCGCGCTGGGATCCACGCCGCAAGCTGGATGCCGAGCGTTCGGGTGCCCACAAATGGCTGCTGGTGACCTGTTTTGGCTACCTGGGTTACAAGAATGCGCGTTTTGGGCGTATCGAATCGCATGAGGCGGTCACCGCCGGTGGGCGCGAAGCCTTGTTGCGTGCCAAAGAGGCATCCGAAGATTTTGGTTTCAACGTGTTGCACATGTATGTGGATGGACTGTGGGTAAAACAGCCTGGCTATACCCAGCCGGCGGATTTTTCAGCTCTGCTGGATGAAATTGTCACCCGCACCGGACTGGCGATTGCCCTGGATGGAGTCTACCGCTGGGTGGCGTTCCTGCCCTCACGTGTGAATGAACGCGTGCCGGTGCCCAACCGCTATTTTGGCGTCTTTCAGGACGGCTCCCTCAAGGTGCGCGGTCTGGAAGCCCGCCGAAGGGACTCAGCTCCCTGGGTAGCGCGCATGCAGATGCAATTGCTGGAGTACCTGGCACAGGCAGAGAGTGTTGATGAACTACCAGAGTACATTCCGGGGGCGCTGGCGATCCTGCGCCAGCATTTGGCGGATCTGCGCAAGGGGCGCGTGCCGCTGACCGATTTGCTGGTGGCATTGCGCCTGACGCGGGAACCGCAGGAATACACCGTCAAGACTGCCGGGGCACGCGCCGGGCAGCAATTGCTGGCGATTGGCAAGTCGATCCGCCCCGGGCAACGGGTACGCTTGTTGTACATGCATGGCGGGGAGGTGCAGGCCTGGGACATGCCGCAGACCGTGGACCCACGCCGCGTGGACCGGGCACGCTATTATGAGCTGGCGGTACGAGCGGCTTCCTCGGTCTTCTGGCCAATGGGCATCCCTGAAGCGGACCTGCGCGCCTGGTTGCAGGGCGGCATACAGCTGGCATTTGATTTTGCCCTGCCGGCCGGCAAGAGGCATATTCTGTTGCCACCCAGGGAAGAGGAGAAAGAGTGGGCGAAGTTGTTTGTGCCGGGGGAGAGGAAGTTGGAGATAGTTTACAGTTGACGGTTGAAAGCTCAAAGCTCAAAGCTCAAAGCTGAAAGCTGAAAGTCCCACATTTCCATTTTTTTAAAGAACTTTCTTGTTTATCTTAAAAACACATTTAACCCCAACAGATTCAATCCAATAATTCCACTATAATATAAGAAAAGCTAATTCTGAAACTCCTTCTCATTTTGACTTAAAGCGAACATGAACAATTACAAGGGTATGATTAATTTACCAGTGCTTCTCTTGGTCATAAGCTTAAGTGCTTGTAATGGCATAGGGTTATTGCCTCAACCCACTATTCCTGGCCCCTCTAACCTTAATACAAATACAGCGCCATCCATAAAAACTGTTATTAAAACAGCTGCGCTAACCACAACACCAACCCCACCTTCAACCCTGGGCATTGGGAACACGCGCATTAATGATATGGATGGGATGCAGATGGTATCTGTGCCATCTGGTGACTTTCAGATGGGTTGCGATCCGGATCATAATGGAGGTCATCCCTGTGATATACATGAACTTCCCTTACATACCATTTATCTGGACGCATTTTGGATCGACAAGTTTGAAGTCACCAATGCCCAGTATAAACAGTGTGTAGCCGCAGATGCCTGCACAGCACCCTCAAAAAAATCATCCTATTCAAGGTTGTTTTATTATAATAACCCCACTTACGCTAATTACCCGGTCATTTATGTCTCCTGGGATGATGCCGCCAATTATTGCTCCTGGGCGGGAAGAAGATTGCCAACGGAAGCGGAGTGGGAGAAAGCAGCCCGTGGCGTCCAGGATACCCGAGCTTTCCCATGGGGTGATCAGGTGCCAGGATGCTCTCAGGTGAATGGCTATATAAAAGGCTATTGTGTAGGAGATACCAGCGAGGTGGGGAGCTACCCATCAGGAACCAGTCCTTATGGGGCAATGGATATGGCCGGGAATGTCTTTGAGTGGGTCAATGATTGGTATAGTGAATCCTACTACACCGATTCACCTTCCAGCAACCCACCCGGTCCAGCTTCAAGTCCCTATAAGATGCTACGTGGGGGTAGTTGGTATGGCTATGACTACTACATGCGGGTGGCGTACCGTTACTTCCTCCGTCCCGATCTTCACTTTTACCTCATCGGTTTCCGTTGTGCGGAGTCTTCAGACAATTGATCAGCTGTGCTTCTGATTGACGGGTGTCTATACTTCATTTTCCCCGCAGGTGTGCAGCTTTGAAAACCTGTTACATATTTACTGGCTGGAGTGCCCTGGCAGGCCTGAAGGCCTGGCTTTTGACAATTTTGTGATTGGATCGTAGTGAAGAATAAAGCTTCCCTTTTTACTTGAAATCGATGGTTTACAAGGTAGGATGATAAAAAAGGGCGTGTCGTGGAAGTACGAAAATTGCCAAGAATATCTGAGCAATGGCAAACCTATCGAACTTTCCGATCACACGCTGCAGATACTGGCGTGGACTCGCAGATATAAATTAGGAGATAGAAAATGAATATTGGATTACAAATTCCCTCTTTCAAATACCCTGGCGGTACAGCGGCGATCCGCCCCAAACTGAAAGAAATTGTTACAACAGCTGAATCAGCAGGTTTTTACAGCCTGTGGGTGATGGATCATTATTATCAAATCAAAGACTTGTTCGGAGAGACCTATACCGACCCGATGATGGAGAGCTATACCACGCTCGGATATTTTGCCGGATTAACGGAGAAAGCCTATCTGGGTGTATTGGTAACAGGGGTTATTTATCGTCATCCTGCTGTTCTGATGAAGATGGTAAACACCCTCGATATTCTTTCAGCTGGTCGGGCTTACTTTGGAATTGGTGCAGCCTGGTATGAAGCCGAAGCTAAAGGCTATGGGATTCCCTACCCTTCAACTTCCAAACGCTTTGAGATGCTGGAGGATAATCTAAAACTGGCCAAGGCTCTCTGGGGTGCTGACGAGGTTTCTTTTGAAGGCAAGCATTTTGCTGCTCCGGCGATCACCAATAATCCGCGTCCGCTCTCGATCCCTCATCCACGCATCCTGATTGGTGGGACAGGCCCAAATAAAACCCTGCGCATGGTCGCTCAATATGCAGATGCCTGTAATATCGGTGATTGGGTGGGGACAGAAAACATGCAAAAAGCTCTCGACACACTCAAAGAACATTGTGACTCTCTGGGTCGTGATTATGACTCCATCGAGAAAACAGCCCTCAGTACCGTACACCTGACAGGAAAAGATACGGTAGATAGCGTTGTCAAGCGCATCAAGGTTCTCTCAGAAATGGGATTTTCACACGTGATTTTCAATATGCCGGATGTTTATAAAATTTCACCACTCGAAACCTTTGGAAAAGAAATCATCCCGGAACACCCTACCCATACCGGGTAAACCCGGGATGAAGAAATATCAGCCTGGATCGCTCAAAACTGAAAATTAAGCCATAATATTAATGGGTGATTTTGAATTGATAATTAATTGATGGAAAAAGGAGTTTCACATGGCGATAAAACATAAACGATTAGGGAAACATGGCGTGCTGGTAAGCAATATTTGCTTGGGAACGATGAATTTCGGCTGGCATACAACCGAAGAAGATAGTTATAAAATCATGGATCGCGCCCTTGAGCTGGGAATCAATTTCTTTGATACCGCAGATGTCTACGGTTGGGCAGAAGAACATGGTCATACAGAAGAAATCATCGGGCGCTGGTTTGCGTTGGGGGGTGGTCGCCGGGATGCAACAGTTTTGGCAACCAAGGTATTTAATCCTGTCGACCGCAAAGAAAATTTGCCAGAGGTAAACAGTGATGGTCGCAGCCTGTCTGCCTATAAAATCCGCAAACATTGCGAAGGCAGCTTGAAACGCCTGCAAACAGAGTGGATCGATATCTATCAAATGCATCACATTGATCGTGATTGCCCCTGGGATGAAACCTGGCAGGCTTTTGGCAGCCTGATCAATCAGGGCAAGGTGGTATATGTCGGATCTAGCAATTTTGCTGGCTGGGATATCGCCACTGCCTGTCAGGAAGCCTCAAAACGCGGCATGTCCGGGCTGGTCAGCGAGCAAAGTATCTATAATTTGAATAACCGCATGGTGGAATTGGAGGTCATCCCTGCTTGCCGTCATTATGGTTTAGGGCTGATCCCCTGGAGCCCTCTGGATGGCGGTTTGTTAGGTGGCGCATTGGAAAAAATGGAAACCGGTCGCCGGAAGGGGGAGAACTTTGAAAAAGATGTTGCCAAAAACCGAGACAAACTGGAAAAATATGAAGCCCTATGCCGTGAAATTGGGCATCCACCTGGAGAGGTTGCGCTGGCCTGGTTGTTGCATAACCCGATTGTCACCGCTCCGATTATTGGACCCCGCACTATGGAACAGCTTGAAAGCGCCGTGCGAGCGGCAGAAATTGTTTTAGATGCTGAAACACTGCAGAAGTTGGACGAGATTTTCCCCGGGCCGGGTGGCGAAGCGCCCAAGGCCTATGCCTGGTGAGGATTGCTTCATCCAAATTGTTTTAAGTGGATGAATCGTGAGTGACAGGAAGAATCAAGGGTGCGTCGGCGACGCACCCTTGTAGATTACGTTAAAAACGAGTCTATTTCTCGAATGTTCTCTTAAGTATTGTACATAATATTGAATATCTTGAAAAAAGCCCTATGGTTTATTGAAATTCAAATCCTGTGTCCTTCTCAAAAATGGGAGGAAAATGAAACCCAATTTCCTGAAAGCAACCATAATCGTTGTTATAGCAGTAATTGTAGTCATTCTAATAATCTTGGTTTTTACTAATCTAAACAAAAACTTTGCACCCATGCCTGAAACATTAGCTACGAAAACATTATTCAGCACCGAAACCTCTACCAAAACGGATCATCCTACTATCACAGCCACCATAACAGCAACGATTACCCAAATACCCTCTCCTACCATGACGCCAATCCCCGTCCTTGGGATTGGATCCACACGCATCAATGAAAAAGATGGAATGGAGATGGTTTATGTGCCAGAAGGAGAATTCCAGATGGGTTGCGACCCAGAGCACAAGAGAGGTTATTTCTGCGAAAAAGATGAACGTCTCCTACACACAATCTATCTGGATGCATTTTGGATTGACAAATATGAAGTCACCACTTCTCAGTATGAGCAATGTGTGGCAGCTGGTGCCTGCGCTGTTCCATCAAAAAAATCTTCATCTAGCCGAACCTCTTACTACGGTAACTCCAACTTTGACAATTATCCGGTTATCTATGTTTTGTGGGATGATGCTATCAATTATTGCTCCTGGGCAGGTAAACGGTTACCCACCGAAGCAGAATGGGAGAAAGCCGCGCGCGGTGCATTAGATACACGCGATTACCCATGGGGTGATCAAGAAACCGATTGTACATTGGCAAATAGCGATGGGTGTGTCGGTGACACCAGCGTGGTCGGCAGTTACCCAACAGGTGTATCACCTTATGGTGCCATGGATATGGCCGGGAATGTATGGGAGTGGACGAATGATTGGTATAGCAGCAGTTATTACAGTGATTCTCCGGTAAATAATCCACCAGGTCCTGCCACTGGCACTTATAAAGTGTTCCGGGGTGGAAGCTGGAGCAGCTACGTGAGCGACCTGCGCTCTTCGTACCGCTACGCCAGCAATCCAGGCGTTCGTTATTACAATGTTGGTTTCCGTTGTGTAGCCACCCCATGACCTTCAGTTTTTCTGAGATTTTTCCGTACTCGGTGGAGGGTTGAAAAATAAACAGTAATGTGCGGCTCAGGCGTGCCCTATTTTATTAACTTTTGACGGTTATAGCCCCTGGTTTTTTGATCATCCCGGGCTACCATACCTATGCCGTGTAACCCCAAGCATGAGGGATGAAATTCCTTCATCGTTGGTGCAATGCACTTAAAAATTAACTACATTTTCTCATCTCAGAGAGAGTGAAACTGTAAGGCTTCCCTAGAAGTTTGTTGCACGCAGATAGGTATGCGGTGGCTTTTGATTAGGTGCAATGCACTTTTGAATTCTGCATTTTCCGTCGTTTAGATTCATTCATTGAAACGATTTTTATCCTCAAGTGCAATGCACCAAAGTTCGGAGGGTCTTGTTTTCTGGTTTTAACTCAAAGGAAAAGCCAACGCCAATTGCTTCGAACTGGTTGAAATTATTGTTCAAGTTTTTTTTTGTCTTTCAGCTTTTAGCTTTGAGCTTTTATCTAATCCCCTTCCAACTTCTTCCGAGGTGGGAAGAGCAGCACCTCGCGGATGCTTTGCTGGTTGGTGAGCAGCATCACCAGGCGATCAACGCCCATGCCGAAGCCACCCATGGGGGGCATGCCATATGACATGGCGCGCAGGTAATCTTCATCCATCGGGTGGCGTTCTTCATCATCTGATTCATAATCGCGGCCCATTTCGATAAAGCGCTGTTCCTGGTCGAGCGGATCGTTGAGCTCAGTGAAGGCGTTACACAGTTCCATGCCAGCGATAAAACCTTCAAAGCGTTCGGTCATGCTGGGGTCACCAGGTTTGCTCTTGGCTAACGGGGAGATATCGCGCGGATAATCGTACAGAAAGGTTGGTTGCAGCAGGGTCGGCTCAAGATAATCACCAACCAGGCTTTCGATCAATTTACCCCGAGTGCTGCCAGGTTTGAAGGCATAGCCTTTGGCTTTCATGGCGGCTTCCAGGCTTTCACCGCTGAGATGCTCGTTGATGTCGATGCCGGTGGTTTCGATCAAACCCTGGCGTAATTCCAGCCGTCGCCAGGGGGGTGAGACGTCGATGGTGTTCCCACGGAACTCGATCTGGCGGGTTCCCAGCACCTGATCGCAAACGGTTGCGACCATGTCTTCGGTCAGATCCATGATGGAGTTGTAATCAGCATAGGCCATATAAAATTCAATCTGGGTGAATTCTGGGTTGTGTTTGAAAGAGATTCCTTCATTACGGAAGTCGCGACCGATCTCGTACACACGGTCAAAGCCACCTACCACCAGGCGTTTGAGATAGAGTTCAAAAGAGATGCGTAAATATAATTCCTGTTTGAGTTGATTATGAAAGGTCACAAATGGACGTGCTGCAGCACCACCATAAATAGGCTGTAAGATGGGGGTTTCCACTTCCAGAAAATCGAGGTTATCCAGGTAATCACGTAAAGCGCGGATGGTTTTGGTGCGGATTTTGAATATTTCACGCACTTCCGGGTTGACAGCCAAATCTGCATAACGCTGACGATAACGCATCTCAGGGTCATTCAGAGTGGCATGCCGGATCACTTTACCATCCACGATCTCGTCTTTGGCGGCCGGCAGGGGTGTGAGCGCTTTGGCGAGCATGCGGAAGGTATCAACGTGCAAAGAGATCTCGCCGGTTTTAGTGCGGAAGAGATGCCCGCTGGCTTCGATGTAATCACCCAGATCGAAATCTTCTTTCAATCTGTTCATTTTTTCTGCGCCAATTTCATTGATGCGAAAGAAGAGCTGGATACGGGCTGTGGCATCTTCTATATGTGCAAAAGCAATTTTTCCCATGAGACGCATGGCACGAATTCGACCGACCAGCGTTGCCTGAACAGGTTCGCTTCCTTCCATTTGTTCTGCAGCTTCGAATGCCAGGAGCGCTTCCTGATTGCGGTGGGTGGGATGGGCGCTGGTAGGATACGGCTCAATGCCTTCCGACCGCATGCGTTCAATTTTCTCCAGACGAATTTTTTCCAGTTCATTTCTTTCCATGTTGATAACCTCAAGTTGATTGTCTATTTAACAAAATACCCCGCCTAATGATATCACGGGCGGGGCAAAGTTATTAATTTTCTAGTTACTCAAATTTTATAATTTTAACTTTATACGCGCCAGCCGGTGCATTCACGGAAACCTTATCACCCGCCTTATGATTCAGCAAAGCCTTCCCTAAAGGTGATTCATTTGAAATCTTTCCTACACTGGGCTTCGCTTCGGCAGCACCAACAATGGTATAGATTTCTTCCTCGTCAAGGCCGTCCTCTACAACGGTGACGCGTGAACCAACCTGAATACAATCTGATTTATGGGCTTCCGTCACCACACGGGCAGTTGCCAGCAGATATTCGAGCTCTTTGATGCGGCCTTCAGTAAATGCCTGTTCGTTTTTGGCTGCTTCATATTCAGCATTCTCGATCAGCTCTCCACCTTCCATGGCTTCATGTAAACGTTGAGCGACCTCTTTGCGTTTGATTGTGCGCAGATAATCTAATTCACTTTGTAATTCATCATAACCTTCTTGCGTCAGAAATGATACAGACATGTCTTATCCTTTTTAAATTTTATTAATGATTTATCCCAATTAAAAAGAAATAAACCACTCCATACGGAGCGATTTGATCTCTTATCCCTTATTATCGGTAGCAAGATATTATCATAAATCAAAATGAAATGCAAGTAGTTTATAACATTTCAGGATAAGCGGTCCGGCGAGTTCCTTTTGCCCCGTAATCAAAAAATCGAAGTCTTGTATAATAAAATTGAATTTCTTAGCGGAGAGACGAAATAAGCAGATCGATATTTTTATGTTTGCCTGAAAATTAATAATCTCGGGAATGGTATTGAAAGACGGAGGTCTTCATGAGAGAGAAGAAAAGAAACACTACTCATTTTATTTGGCTCATTTTGATCGTTTTAATCATGAGCGCAGCCTGTCAATTACCAACCAACCAAGCAGAGGATAAATCTCCCGGACCGGATTTGGAAGCGACGATTAGCGCCTTACAAACTGAAATGTTTCAACAAACCACCCAGCCAGTAAGCCCAGCTTTACCCGAAACACCCGTTCCGACTGAAGCAGCCAACTCTCCGCAACCAGATTCCCCGCTCAGTGGTTTGTATCAGGGATTCTTTGTTCTGCAAAATGGCTTGTTTCGCGCTTATGATTTTAATGGATTGGCTTCAGGGGTGGAACTTCCTGCTGGTAGTTCAGAATGGTTTGGTGAAAACCAAATAGATGCCTTCAGCGATGAAATTTTTTATACCCAATTCAATGAAAACCCGGGTGCCTTTCGGGTGAATGTGCAAGGGGCTCAAAAACTTGATTTTATCGACGCGCAGGACCCGGTGTATATTGCCATTTCTTCAGA
>SWCE01002086.1_pt1 | contig 72697 bp, 72 predicted proteins | sample 4690061 | NCBI WGS metagenome assembly SWCE01 (sample SAMN10267279, study PRJNA491770) | bioreactor metagenome | isolation source: DHS bioreactor inoculated with subseafloor sediment | place: Japan: off Shimokita Peninsula | collected 2012-10
GCTCGGAGGCGGTTTTGGAAGTGCGCGGAGCCATCAGATTTTCCTTGATTTTTAATTGGTTGTTTTAAGGTGAGGGGCTCGCTCATAGCGTGTCATATTCCCCAAGTCGAGCTTGGTTGCAAAACTTGTCGTGGATACAACCAAAAAGGAGTCCGCTGAATAGAAGCGAAGCGGCCTCGCGCTTGACTGAAGCGCTCCATGAAGATCCGGTTTTCCAGCCCGTGAGGGCCTCCGTCCGGTTTTGAGGAAAACCGGACGGAGCAGGCGCAGGCTTGAACGCGCTCACAAATCAAGCGCTGAAGAGAAAGCCGAAGCCTGTGGTAAACCGGGTCTGGGCGGTGGAGGACTTGCCACATTACCTGCACGGCAGACCGGCAAAGTTCAGATCTTTTGCGTAAACCAGGACAGTGCTTCCAGCGCCCTATCGCCGCAAACGGCGATAGCTCTCAAGCGGAAACGATTTTCAATCGTTGAGTGTAGAGCGCACTTATAGGATTGTAGCCACAATCCTGACGTGCTATCCGTCAAGCGTCTTCGCAACTCTGCCGCGAAGTTGGGCGCTAGGCCATTGAAATGAATTTCAAATGCTTGGCCGTTCGCTTCGCTCACCTCAACTCGCCATCGTTCGCCCCCATCATCGCCGCCCGCAGGTTCACCGCCCTCCATGGCCATCTACCATTTTCATGTTCAGGTGATCTCCCGGAGCGAAGGCCGGTCGAGTGTTGCGGCGGCTGCATACCGGCACCGCACGCAGATGACGGTTTCCAACGATCTGGATCACAAGAAATTCAACTACGCCCACAAGGACGGCGATCTGGTTCATGAGGAACTGGCGCTGCCGGATCAGACGCCGCAGTGGTTCCGGACACTGATCGACGGACGGAGTGTCGCCGGCGCGAGTGAGGCGCTTTGGAATGCGGTGGAGGCGCATGAGACCCGCACCAATGCTCAGCTTGCCCGTGAAATCGTTCTGGCACTGCCGTCTGAATTGAGCCGGGAAGAGAACATTGTTCTGATGCGGAACTTCGTCGCCGATGCATTCACGTCTCGGGGCATGGTCGCGGATTGGGTCTATCACGACAGAGAAGACAATCCTCATGTCCATGTCATGCTGACGATGGCACCGCTCACGGAAAAGGGTTTCGGTTCGAAGTGGGAAACCCTTCTCGATGAGAAAGGTGAGCCGGTTCGGAAAGGCGGCAAGCTCCAGTACAAGGCTTGGGCGGGCGACAAAGCCACGCTCAAGGAGTGGCGTGAGCTATGGGCGGTTCATGCAAACAAGAGCCTTGATCAATCCGGGCACGATGCCCGAATTGATCATCGCTCTTATGAAGCCCAGGGCATCCATCTCCATCCGACTACGAAGATCGGAGTGAGCGCGCGCAACATTGCGGAAGAGGCGAAAGGGCAGGGGCGTGACGCTGATCTAGAGAGAACCGCTTGGCACGAGGAGAGCCGCCGCGAGAATATCCGGCGGATCACCAGCCGTCCGGAAATCGTGCTCGATGCCGTCACGCGGGAGAAGAGTGTTTTCGATCAGCGGGACATCGCGAAGTACATTCACAGATATGTCGATGATCCCGGTCTTTTCCAGGACCTGCTTGCCCGCGTTCTGAATTCTCCGGAAGCGGTGAAGCTCGCTGTTGAAGCGATCAATCCGGACACGGAGAAGCTGGAACCAGCAAAATACACCAGCCGCGATCTGTTGCGACTTGAAGCTCAGATGGGGCGCTTTGCCGACAAGATGGTTTCCGCATCGTCCCATGGCGTCGATGCGAAGATCTGCTCCAAAGTGCTGGCAGGGGTCGCGCAGCTTTCCGATGAGCAGCGTGTTGCGATTGAGCGCATCACAGCGAAAGAGCGTATGGCGTCGGTCGTCGGCCGGGCAGGTGCCGGCAAGACCACGATGATGAAAGCGGCGCGCGAAGTCTGGGAGGCGGGCGGCTATCATGTTGTCGGAGCGGCGCTAGCTGGTAAGGCGGCCGAGGGCCTTGAGAAAGAAGCAGGCATCGCTTCTCGCACTTTGGCGTCCTGGCAACTGTCATGGTCGAAGGGAGAGGGCCTGCCGAACAGAAAGACCGTCTTCGTGATCGATGAGGCGGGTATGGTCGATAGCCGTCAGATGAGCGTCTTTGTCGAGACGGTTGCGAAGGCCGGCGGCAAGTTGGTTTTGATCGGTGATGCGGAACAGCTCCAGCCGATCGAAGCCGGCGCTGCCTTCCGCTCCTTGACGGCGCGAACCGGTTACGCGGAACTTGGTACGATCTACCGGCAGCGCGAGCAGTGGATGCGCGATGCGTCGATGGACCTTGCGCGCGGCAAGGTCGAAGATGCTCTCAAAGCCTATCAGTCAAACGGAAGCCTCGTCAGCAAGCCGCTTCAGGAAGAAACCATCAACGACATGATCGAGGATTGGGCGGCCGACTATGACCCCGACCGGTCAATGCTGATGCTCGCACATCGCCGGGCCGATGTTGCCCAGCTCAACGAGCTTGCTCGTTCAACGCTGATCGACCGCGGGCTGTTGGAAGAAGGGCACAGCTTCCACACCGAAGAGGGTGAGCGGTTCTTTGCCGCCAGCGATCAAATCGTGTTCCTGAAGAACGACCGGGACCTGAACGTCAAGAACGGCATACTGGCCCGTGTCGTTGAAGCGGGTGAGGGGCGCTTGGTCGCCGAAATCGGCGAGCCGGGTTCGGATCAAGCCCGGCGCGTGGAGGTCGATCAGAAAACCTATCGGCACGTCAATCATGGCTACGCGACGACGATCCACAAATCCCAGGGCGCGACGGTCGATAGGGTGAAGGTTTTGGCAACGCGCACCCTGGACCGGCATCTTGCCTATGTGGCGCTGACCCGCCATCGGAGCGACATGAAGCTCTATGCGTCGGAGGAGGAATTTAACGACCTCCGTTCCGGAGAACTCATTGCGCATGGAAAGGCGCCGTTCGAGAACAAGGTCAACAACAGCGACAGCTATTTTGTGAGGCTCCAAAACTCGAGAGGCGAGCAACACACGACCTGGAGCGTGGACCTTGAGCGAGCGCTGAGCGAAGCCGGTTGCCAGCTTGGTGACAAGATTGGCCTTCATCACGTTGGCAAGGTGGAATTCCAGCTATCGAACGGCCAGCAGGCACACCGCAATGAGTGGAAGGTGAAAACCTCTGCCGAGCTGATTGCGGACCAGTTGAAATTCTTCTTGTCCCGGTCCGGAGCCAAGGAAACAACGCTCGACTACGCGAGATCGGAGCTTTACGCCCAGGCGCTCGCCTACGCCAACAACCGCGGGCTCTATGGCCTAAGGGTCGCCAAGGCCATGATCCAGAACCAGCGCCGTTGGCTTTCTGAGCAGAAGGCCAAGCTCACGAGCCTCGGGGAACGGCTTGCTGCGTTCGGAGCAAAGCTGAAGACGAGTTCGCTCGGGCTTGTCACGGGCACCAATTCCGCTCAAAGAGGGTCGCGCGAATTTTCTGCCTCGTTGCAACCCTGGATCAAAGGCGTTGAGGAATGGGCACTATCCGTCACTGAGACTGTGGAGGCCAAATTGCAGTCGGATGCAACGTTGACAGCCCATTGGGTTGAAATCCAGAACCGCGCCCGTCTCGTTTACGAGCAGCCGGACGAGGCCGTAAAGTCGATGCGGATCGATGACATCGTGAAGTCGAGCGGCACTGAGCAGGTGTCCGCCCGCGATAAGCTCGCTGAAGAATTGGCGAATGCGCCCGAACAGTTCGGATCGCTACGCGGCAAGACGGGGATGCTTGCGGGCAAATCCGCTCGCGAAGATCGCGAGCAGGCGTTGAACAACGTTCCGCAGCTTAGTGATGATGTGAAAAACTACATCCGTCTCAGGGCCGAGATCGGAGACTTGCGCACGGTGGAGCTGGAACGGGAGCGGGATCTGTCGCGCGTCGATGTGCCGGCACTGTCGCCGGCCGCCGAGACGGTGCTGTCGCCGATCCGCGATGCCATCGACCGGAACGATCTTAATGCGGGCCTGTCCTTCCTGCTTGCCGATAAAATGGTGGAGGCCGAGCTCGGTGAAGTCGCCGCGAAGCTGGATCAGCGGTTCGGCGAGAGAGCGTTCATGGCCGGTCTCAAACCGGAAGGGCCTGCCTTTGAAAAGGCGGCCGCCCGAGTTGCCGATGAAGACCGGGGCAAGCTTGCGGATGCATGGCCGAAGTTCAACGCCATCCAGAAGATCGATGCAAAGAAGCGTTCCCAGGAGAAAGCTCAAGCGCAGACGTTGAAAAAGGATCTTTCCAAAGATCAGGGCATGACCAGGTGACAGAGAAGGCGCGGCGACGGGGCAGGCGGAAAGCCTTGGCAATCCTGTCGCTGGCCGGATTAGCGGTTGGCGGCATTGCCGCCGCCGGTTTCCTCGGCGGCTACCGGATCAATACCACGCCGAGCTTTCCACTCGGACTTTGGCGGATCGAGGAACTGTCCCGCGAGGTCCGGGTAGGCGACACTCTGTTCATATGTCCACCGGCCAATTCGCCTGCGATCGAACTGGCGCGCGAGCGGCTGTATCTCCCTGCGGGCCTGTGCAATGGCGGCATGGCACCGCTGATCAAAACCGTTGTGGCCTTGCCGGGACAGCTTGTAACCATCGAGGGCGACCAGGTTGCCGTCGATGGCGAGCTCCTGGCGCATTCTGCCATCCAGGCGAAGGACGGGCAGGGGCGTCCATTGGCCGCCTATGCCGGGGGCATCGTTCCGGCCGGCGCACTCTTTGTTCATTCCGATTACGTGGCTTCTTATGACTCAAGATATTTTGGACCCATCCCGGCGAGTGGTGTTCTCGGCGTGGCGAGGCCGGTTCTTATCTTGGATGTCAGATGAGGATGGCTAAGTTGGCCACCCGATGTTAAGATCGTTCAAATCCGGTTTTGAGGAGATCGTCCACATGCCTGCGGCTCACGCCCGTAATGTCGCTCTGACCGCGCAGCTTTCGTCTTTTGTCGACGAGCTTGTTGCGTCCGGCGAATATGCCAATGCAAGCGAGGTCCTGCGCGAAGGTCTGCGTGTTTTGAAGGAGCGCCGGGAGCTCCGGGACGCAGAACTTACGGAACTCCGCACACGTGTAGCCATTGGTTTGGAGCAGCTTGATCGCGGCGAGGGGATCGCACTCGGTTCTGAAGAACTTGTCTCCGGCGTGATGGCAAAGGTCCGGCAAAATCGCCCGGCCTCAGCGTGAAGCAGATAGTTTATTCGTCTGCCGCGCTGGATCGTTTGGCGGATATTGCCAGCTATACGTGGGACCAATTTGGTGAAATCCAGGCAGAGGCTTATCTGAGGAAACTGTCGGAGCGGTTAGAAGCCGTGGCCAACGGGGTAGGCCCAAAACCGCGGTCCTGCGACTTATTGATGAAGGGAATACGGGACGATGCCGGTTTGACCTACATTCGCGAAGGCAGTCATTATCTGATTTTGCGGGACAAGCCGGATGTCTTGGAGGTCGTTGAAATCTTCCACGAGCGCATGAATATTGACCGGCATTTGCACGATCTGGAATTTTGACCGCCTGGACGTTTGATTTTGCGAATTTTTGATACTTTGGCCCTATCCCGGATCGAGGCATTCTCGACCTGGCGCGAGAAGTCCTCACCTTCCAGTCTTAAATTCGCCCGTGGTCTCGTTTGCGTCCTGGGAGGCATAGCGACCGGCACAATCGGCTGGTCGGGCAACGTTCTTCTGCTGCCGGCCGGAATGCTGTTTCCGGCTTTCTGGGCTTATGCCCCGTCCCGATCCATGGCGGCGCTGGTGGCAGCAGTGCACTTCCTGGGAGCATCACGAGGCTTGCCACAGGGCGCAAGCATCTTCTTCGGATCCCAATACGCCATCGGCATTGGACTTTGGTTCGCGGCGTCCCTCGTCTTTGTCGCCGTCTATTCCACGCTGTGGTCGGGCCGATCCGGATGGCCGCGAATGCTGCGGTACCTGATCGCAAGCGTTCTGATGAGCCTTCCGCCGTTCGGGATCATGGGTTGGGCCAGCCCGATCACGGCGGCCGGTGTGCTGTTTCCGGGGTGGAGCTGGTTCGGACTGGCAGCAACCGCGATCCTGTTGCTCATAATGACCACAAGCTTTTGGCGGATCGCGGTTCCCGTCGTCACGGGGCTTGCTGCCTGGTCCGCGGCAGTCTGGACCGAGCCGAAGGTAGCCGAGGGCTGGACCGGCATCAACACGACCTTCCGCTATGAAGGGGCTGGACAGCACGCCGATTACGAGCAGCAGCAGGAAACTATTGCCATGGTTCGCAAGGCGGCCGGGCAGGGCGCGAAAGTCGCGGTCCTGCCCGAAATGCGCTTTAGGACTATGGACGCCGACGACGGAACGGCTCTGGACGGATGCTTTGTCGGATCTGTCAGTGACGGTGATCGGGGGCGCCGCGGCCATTCAAAAGAGTGGCTATGACACGGTGATGGTGGCGATCGCAGGAAGCGGCGCGCGGATCCTTTATCGCGAACGCATGCCGGTACCGGTCTCGATGTGGCAACCTTGGCGCCGGCTCACAGGAGACAGCGGTGGAGCCAACGCCTACATGTTCGACAATCCAGTTACGCAGGTCGCGGGCTATCGCGCAGCGCCCTTGATCTGCTACGAGCAGTTGATTATCTGGCCTGTTCTGCAATCCATGGCTATAAACGCCGATATCATCGTGGCGATCGCCAACGGCTGGTGGACGGGGGACACCAACATTACTGCTATTCAGCGTGCCAGCGTCACAGCCTGGGCAAAGCTGTTCGACGTTCCTCTGGTGATCGCATTCAACGAGTGAAGCCATGATAGATGCTGCCCTGATAGAACAGTGTGCCGATCCTTCCTTGACCCCTGCCATCGTTGAAGAGTTCATCGCTGCCGCAGGCTCGGAAGATCCGTTGAATGTGACCGTTCGGGCCGGATCGAAGACGTTTCTGGTTCCGAAATCGAAGTCTCCGCAAGAGGCGATGAAGCTGGTTCAGGATCACCTCGGCAATGCCGTCGTGCGTGTCGGGCTCACGCAATACCCGGTTGGAATTGGCGTCACCGACAAGTCCCAGGTCACCGCAGATGTGTTCGACACCTGCAACAACGTCAAGATAGGGACCGCGCTGTTCGCCCGGGTCTATCGGGTCGTGACGAAATGGTATGGCACGCCGGTTCAAGAGGCGTTCGAAGATGCCATCGAGGCATACCAGACCGGATATTTCGACGGCGAGTATGTGTTGACAGTGAAAGACCCGGGAGAGACCGTTGAGCTGGCAATCCCGGAGGCGGACACGTCGATGGAGGACGCGCCGGCGACAGATTCCGGCGCTTCGGGTCAGGACCCTAAGAACGAGCTCCGTCAACAGCTATGGGCGCAGGATCCAAACAAGGCGGACATTGGCGTTGATCTGTCCGGAATAGGGGATTTCAACAGAGAATGACCATCTCAGCAGTTCAACAGGATTCTATCCGACAGCAAAGCGGCCGTTCGCTGCAAATTGACTGAGCGCCCAGGAAGGGCGGGAAGCGGGCATTCGCTGCGCGTTGAACGAATGCCCGCATTGGACGCGAAGTGACCTGCGGGGCAGTTGGTCAGGCGTGTGCCTTGCTTTCGCACCGCTTGACCACTGCGGCAGTTACCAGGCCGAACAACATATGACCAACGAGCGAAGCCCAGGTCAGTTTGATGAAGCCCAGAAAAGGCGGCAATCCCGCGAATAGATGCGCCATGACATAAAGCGCGAACACCCACAGACCGATGCCAAATCCCAGGCCCACAATCCACCAGGGCAAGAACGGGGTGATGACGCGAGCTACCGGACGGGCGACGAACAGATACCCCAGCGGGTAGAAGACGACACCGACGATCCCGTGGATAATCTCCGCTAGAAGCAGGTTTTGAAAGCCAAATACGGATTGTACCAGGGCTGCCGGCTGAAGCGGTCCCCCCACCCATAGCGGCGTGATCACGCGAGCCCAGAATTCCCAGGTGACATCGGCCGCGGCTCCCGCAAGAACCGCTGTTGCGAGTACCCCGAGAGAAAACCCGGGAAAGTGGGAGCGCATCCCCCCATTCATTTCGAGTGCACCATTCATGACCATTCTCCTCAATTGTTCGGCGAACTGCGCTATGGAAGTCCGTTTGAAGTGCCTCTAGTCTAGGTCTCGGAAGCGGAATCGCTCCAATATCTACGACCAATGAATTCGATAGGCTGCCGCTATCGTGCCGTTAAGGACTCGACCCAAGTGGAGGTTCCGAATGGAAATGCATCAGGTTCGATATTTTCTCGCGGTTGCGCGTAGATTGAACTTCACGCGTGCCGCGGAAGACTGCCACGTATCACAGCCTTCTTTGACACGCGCCATCAAAAACCTCGAGATTGAACTGGGCGGAGAATTGTTCCGTCGGGAGCGATCCAACAGCCATTTGACTGAGCTGGGGCAAGTCATGCTGCCGCTTTTGAAAAACAGCTACGAAAGCGCTTTGGCCGCAAAATCCCAAGCCGAGAAAATGAAATCCGGCACGATGGCCTCCTTGCGGATCGCCTTGACCCAATCCGTGGATTTCGACATCGTTTCGGATAGCCTTCAGGAAGTTGGGCGCAGTTTTGGAGAAATAAACATTTCTTGTCAGCGGCTCTCGCGTGACGGAGTTTTGAAAGGCTTGCGAAACGGCGACGTGGATATTTGCATCGCAGGTAGTCTGGGGGAAAGCTGGGAGCGGCTGGACAACTGGGAACTCTTTGTTGAATCCCACGCGGTGGCAATGAGCGTTGAGCATCCGCTGGCTCACAAAACCGAGCTTGAACTGGCGGACCTTGCCGGTGAAAGACTGATTACACGCCCCTATTGTTCAATGTGGGCGGATTGCGCTTCCTTGTTGGCGGAAGCGGGTATCGACATAGACAATTGCCACGAAGCGGGCAGTGATCGGGATGTTATCCGGCTGCTGGAAGCCGGACTTGGTATTGCCGTGGTTCCCACCAGCACCAGAATGGGCGACAAGTCATGCAAAGTCCCTTTGTCGCAAGTCTTCAAGAAGTCTGTTCACCTTTATGCTGTTGCCGGACGACAACGCTCGAAGGCATTGAACGGATTGATCAATCTCCTTCGATCGGCTGACTGGGAACGCTTCCAAGGCCTCGGGGTTCCCACCTAGCACCACCGTCAACAAAACAAGCCTTCGGATGGTTCGCGTTCGTCGTCGTTGGATTAAAGCGTTTTCAGAACAGCAAGGATATCTTCAGGATCTTTGCGTTTGCGAAAGTCAGCATTGACGTACCGGTCTTTGATGCGTCCGTCAGGCGACACAACAAATGTTGCGGGAATGGGAACCACCCAACCTGTGGTCCCCAGTACGCGTACCAGGTCGCTGCCATTCTTTTCGAAAAGCGCCTTCAGTTCATCGCCAAGCCAAATTGCAAGGCCAAGCGAAAGCGCATAGCCGTTGTCGACATCCGTCAGCACGGGGAATGTAAGTCCGCACCGGTCTCTCAGTCTATTGGCGTATGCCCTCGATTCCGGAGTAATCGCGACAATTCCGGCCCCGAGATCTGCAATCTGTTTAGAATATTTCTCGATTTGTGTCAGTTCCAGACGACAGACAGAACACCAATGCCCCCTGTTCATGCTCAGGACCAGAGGGCCATTTGCCAGCATGTCTCCCAAGCTGATCAGGCGGCCACTGTGGTCGGGAAGCTGAAAGTCGGGGAGCTGATCTCCGATTTGCGGACAGGCCTTGCCCGCCTCTGAGGTGACCAGCCTCGAGACAATGTTCTGATATTCCTGCGAAACAGCTGGATGCCCGGTCTTCAGGCGCTCCTCGTTTGCCAACAGGAGTTCTTCGAGACGCTTGTCTGTGGCCATGGAGTTGTATTGCCCGTGTAGAAATTGGCCTGTGAAGCCTTCTACCAACAATTTTAATAGGCTGCAGCTATCAATTCAATTTCCAGCAATGAACAACTCCCCATCTATTGGACAGTGCCGGAGGGATCCAGTCCGTTCTTCTTTCCCGAAGGCCGGTTTGCTGCGTTCACCGGGCTTTCAACCATTTCCCGCGAGAGGTCCGCTCCCGGAAACCCGGCATGTCTTTCCTTGCAAGGCTTCGCCAATTCAACCAACCGACCGGAACCTGGACACTCCAGGGAGAGCTGCGGCATTCCGAATGGTCTTTTCTTGAAACCACCCTCCCCAGGATCGAGTTGTGTCGTTCAATGGCGCGCAGATCCTCTGCTCACGGGGAAGACCGCGGAACGTTTTTGAATCAGCGCAGGTTCAGAAATGTCCCGGATAAAAAATGCTGGCAGATGGAATCCATCCAATTGAGTCAGCATCGGCTATAGCCGCAAGCTATCAAAACCCGAGACAATCGGCATTTCATCAATCAGCGTCCCTTTCTTAGCCTCGCAGCATTCCGATTGAACAGATCTTGAGGGGAACTCAACATGATTGCTGCAGATCTGGCCCACCAGCCGCACTCCGAAAACGAAGAAGAAGCAATTAAGGTTGATTTTCGTAGCCTCACCAGCAGGAACCGAAGCAGCCAGACAGCGGCACAGGTCTCTCCAAGCGCCCTGACGCTGATCGCTCATGACCTGCGCGGGCCTTTGGCAACTCTCCGCTCCTTGATTGAACTGATTGAAGCCTATGACAAGGGTGCGAGACCGGAGAAGATAGAAGCTTGTACCGGGCGAGCCAGCGGCATTATTGACAGCTTGGAAGATATTCTGAATTCGATCCTTGAAAGAACCTCGAAGATGGGAGATCCGTTGAAATTTGAACCAGCTGTACTGGAACTAAACGAGGTTTTGGAGCGGGCGATTGAAAACAATCGACCGGCCAACGATCGCAACACGGTTTTGTTGCTGGATTCCACTAATGAAACGCTTTTGTTGAGAGGCGATGCCCAGCTGCTTTATCAAGCGATTGAGAACCTGATTGGCAACGCCGTCAAGCATTCCGCTTCCGGAATGCAAATTGATTGCAGACTGACGCGGTGTGCTGGAAACGCCGTCCTCAGTGTGCAGGACAGAGGCAACGGCCTTTCCAGCACGGACGTCCAAAGGGCATTCAACCCGTTCATGACGCTGTCATCGAAACCGTCCAACAAGTCGCGGTCGTGGGGATTGGGACTGTGGATTGTTAGGCTCGTTGTCGAACAGCACGGTGGTAAGGTTTCCGTGGCATCGCCGGGTCTCGGCAAAGGCTCGACATTCACTATTAAGTTGCCTTTGCTGTCTGACGGCAATCAGAAACAGCAAAATAAACCTCAAGCTTGTTCCCAAATCTGATTTCACGAATTGGGATGGGTAACGAAACACCGACATTGTCCGTTGAGCATTTCCATATCTCCAAGGGACCGATCGCCGCTGTGAACTTGTTCTGCCTGAGTGTTCGCCTAGGTGGTTCTCAGCTCTACCCGCCTCCACTCCGATCCCGTCATCCATCCAACTCGGGGCAGACGACCACTTACAGTGACTTTTTCCAATCCCGACTTGCCGCGCTTCCGAACAGGCTTTCCGAGAAATCCGGGCCACGATTTCTGTACCCTACCTTTCAGTTGACCGCTCCTCCCCCCCCCTTCGATTAGTCTCCGGCGGGTTCCGGTTTACCTGCCACCCTAATCGCCGTCAGGTTCATCGTCAGCAGTGCGCCTGGTTTGGGTAGATCCGTGACGGAAATCGCCGTACGCGCGGGTTTTCGGTTTCCCAACCGACCTTCGTAGGCAGAATTCATCTCGGCGAAATCGCTCATATCTTTGAGGAAAACGTTTATGTGCAGGACATGATCGAGATCGGACCCTACCGACTGCAACATCTGTTCGAATGAATCAAGGATTTGAATGGTCTGAGACGCGATGTCGGACCCGGCGAGAGTTCCGGTTGCCGGATCGACACCCGCCACGGCGCCAATCGTGATGAAGTCACCAGCCTGTGCGATATGGCTGTACGGTCCAATCGGTTTCATCGTGTTTGCGGGTGTGGAATACTTTACCAGTCCGTCCATGTGATTGCCCCTCCCGGAAATGCTTGGCTCCGCTGCTTTTGTTGGCCAGTTTCAAGGCAACAGAGTTCGAACGCACCCTATTGCGGATATGCCCATCTTTACCAGCAACCCAATTCATAGCCGCCGGCTATCAGTATCCGTGCTAAGGCTGAATAAGGCAGATTTCCCGCAACGAGACTGGCGACGGCGAAGTATCGATGGGTGAAGGTTCCGTACCAGGACATGACAGACGCAGCGGAAAGGAAGAGCCGCTGGCAAGCCGCCAATCTGTCTCAACAGACGGGTCCACATTCCTGGCGAAGCGGACGACGGCAGCTCCGAGCCCACCTATAAAATCTGCGTTTTGTTTTGAACTCGACCATCGAGCGTGCTGCGCGTGGTCCGGTTTTCACCACGAACGCTGCTCCCTACGGCCCACTCATTTGACAGGAGATTGGCACAAGGATGGTTGAACTTCGGAAAATGAGGGCTGACGAGTTTCCGGGCTATGTCGATTATTTCGTTCCGGATTACGCCACAGAGATCTCCGCAAATTATGACGTGGACATCCAGACAGCCACGAAACAAGCCGCGCAGGCTGTTGCCGATAGCCTTGAACAGGGCGTCGAAACGCCGGGTCAGGTCTTATTGTGCATCCTCGCAAAAACAGACGATGCGGACACCCCGATCGGGTATTTTTGGTGCCAGCCGAACGCGAAAAATCAAACCGTGTTAATCAGCGACTTTTCCATTCTGCCACCCTATCGGGGAAAAGGGTTTGCTCGACTTGCATTGGCAGCGTTGAATGAGTGGTTTTCAGAAACCGAGTTTGTCGAATTTCGACTCCGTGTTGCAGCAGGTAACAGCATCGCAAAGAACCTGTATCTGTCGGCAGGATTCACTCCGACAGGCACCAACATGCGACGAGCGATAGAAGGCGCGTAGCACTATACGCGCTTTGTCGGGGCAACAACGTCCGCTTCGTCCACGATGCCGGCATCTAGTGGCCACCCGTCTTCGCAGATGCAATGAATGGCGAATCCGGCGGGTTGCAACGCAGCGCTATGACAGCAAAAGAATGTCCGCTCAGGGCCGGAATTGCCATCACATCCACGTCCGATGAATGTCAGCTAAGCACGATCAGAGCACGTAACCCGCCAATCTCATTACGGCCCCATTTCAGTCTATCTTTAAGAATGTTGATTTTATCTATTTTAGCTAATATAGTGATTTTTCGAAACCGATTGGAGTCCATCATGCGTGCGTTCAGCTCAACAGAACTTGCCAACAAGACCGGAGACGTCCTCGCGGCGGCCGCCCAGGAGCCTGTCGCCATTCAACGGCACGGGAAATCTCGGTTTGTCGTGCTGACGACAGAAGAGTTTGAACGCATTCAGCAGAAGAAGGATACCAGAAAAGCCGTTCACGTGACTGATCTGTCCGATGCAGATGCCGGTGATCTGCTTTCGGCGCTGGAAGACAGTATCGAGAATGACTGATCGACAGGACACACCTAGCCTGGGCGATGTCTGGGAATATCCGTACCTGTGGAGTTGGCAAGCCGGCCGCGGCGAAACCGAAGGCCGGAAAGCAAGGCCATGTGCTTTGGTGCTCATCAATCGACGACAAGAGAACCAAACCGAAGTTATCCTGGTCCCAGTCACTACCAAAGAGCCGGCTACAGGCACTCATTTCATCGAAGTTCCGCAGATCGAGAAAAGGCGGGCTGGGCTCGACGAGCAACTCAAACTTTGGGTGATCTGCGACGAGTTCAACTCCGATTTTCCAGAACAGTCTTATTATTTCGAACCGGGTGGCAGGATTGGCGCATTCAGCATCAAGTTCACGAAGCAAGTTCAGGCGGAACTGGTGAAAGCTATCAAGGCTCGCAAGGTGGAGCGTATTGTCCGCAGATAGCCATTATCTTTTATAAATCAATATCTTATAAAAAAACGCGTAATAGTAATTATGGAATATATTTTGACCAGATGGTCGAATAATATTCCTCCGGCGACGAGCGTAACGGTTTTGGCGCTGCGTCATGCTGCCTTTCGGATGCCAATTGGCAACCTCATACGCCGATCACGGAATCTCGTTCCATGGGTTAAGGAGTTGGACGCCTGTCGGGCTGAAATCGGCGGTGTTGCGCGTGATGACGGTCATCTTATGCACCAGAGCCGTCGAGGCGATCAGCGCATCGCGTTCGGAGCGCGGATCCGGAACATGTAAGCGTGCGCAAACCAAGGCGACGTTTGCGTCGACGGAAAGCGTGCGTTCTGCAAACTCCGGCAACACGCTGCCGTCAAACCAAGCTCGCAGGCGCACCCCTTGGTCTTTGTCTCGCCGTTCCACGCGCAAGATGCCGATTTCCAGTTCCATGATCGTAATAGCTGAGATGTAAAAACTCTCCGCCTCCTGTGCGTTCACCCAGGAAACCAGATTTTTATCTGCTTTCCCATCTCCGGCTTTACGCAATTCTGAAACAACGTTTGTATCAAGCAGGAACATCAGCTGAAATCGGCTTCTTTAACGCTGATTTTTGCGCCCTCGGGCTCAAACACGATATCTGCCAGTCCGGGCATAGCGAGACGGTCTGCAAGTTTGCGATGCGGTCGTGTCAGCCGCTGGTATTCCTCCATCGTCAACAACACGTGCGCTGGCTTTCCGCGGTCGGTGATGATTACCGGCCCCTGCTGCGCAGCTTTTTTTGCGCGGCCAACGTCCTGATTGAACTCGCGGCTCGACAGACTTGTGATCGGCATGAGATCTCCAAAAAAAGATTTGTAGAAACATAACTACATTTCAGGGGAAATTCAAGATCTGTGGCGACTAGGTGTGAGCCAATGCGCCGCTCAGAACGGGGATCGAGGTAGAGCCTCGTTAGTCCAGCCCGAGGGGTTCACTCCAAAACCGGCTCAGTTCTGCGGGGAAACCAATAACTTACCCATATGATCCCGGAAAGACAATGTCCTGATCGACCAGAATGTTGAAATTATACCCCGGCCGGATTTGTAGTATCGGCTGAACATCGAGGTTCTTGCTAATAGTCCGCTCCACGACCCGGCCGAACACTTCCGCAAAGTTCCGGCGGGCAGCATCGGACGCCGTATCCTGGGTGGCAAGCGTAGCACTTTCCGGAACAGCCATGTCGATCCCCGTTCCGATAATCGCGAGGAGTGCCGCGGATCCAAAAGTCCGAAGGTAGTGGTTATTCACCCTATCTTTGAAACCACTATAGCCTTCGCCATCGACGCCCCCCATTGAGCCGATCTGCAAGGTGGCGCCGTTCGGGAAGATAATATCCGTCCAGACGACCAAAACACGGTTCTGACCGAACGACACGTCGGAATCGTACCGGCCGAACAGCTTGGTGCCCTGAGGGATCAGAAGCAGATGGCCGGTTGCGCTGTCGTAGACGTTCTGCCTGACCTGGCCAGTGATCCGGCCGGGAAGATCCGAATTGATGCCGGTGATGAGCGTTGCCGGGATCACGGATCCACGCTTCAATTCATAAGGCGATTGCTGGGAAACCACGCGGTTCGCGAGATATCCAGCCTCGGCAATGTCCTGATTGAAAAAGGCTTGTTTGCCGTATTGTCCGTTTGGATCGGCATTGGCAGTCCCGCCTTGAGCCGCTTGCAGGGCTGCTGACAGGAGATCAGGTGACGTTGGACCTCGTGTAATGGCGCCGTTACCCGCTTGACTGCCCTGGGTGGTTTGAACCCCCTCCCCCTGGCCTTGCAGGTCGCTCAGATTCACGGTCGTGGGGCTGTCATGGGCGGCATCGATTGACTGAAGTCGCTTCATCCGTTGCCGATGCATTTCCTGCAGTTGTTGTTCCTCAAACCGCTGGTCCAGTTGAGCCCGCCAATCCTGTTCGGTTTGCTGCGGAGCAATAGCCTCGTCGGGTTTGCCTGGTTCCGGCTGAAACGGGTTCCCGAAAGGTCTCTGAGCTTGAACTGTCTCCGGAACCGCGGCTCTGACAGATGCTGGTTGGACCGTCGCAACATGCTGGCTGGGAGGATCAATGACGCCGTTGCTGATGCCGGCTTTGAGCTGATCCGCAAAGCCACTCGCGGGCGCGCCACCTTCGTCTCCGGCGACATCGTCCCCTGAGTCGATGCCACGGTTGGCAAGGCCGATGATGATCACAACGCCGAACACGACGACAAGCCCGACGAACAAGAAAATGGGAAGTTTGTTCAGGCGCCGGATCTTGGGAGTTTCGTCATCGTGCCGGATATCGCCACCCGCCAGATGCACGTTCGATTCCGAATTGCTCATGAGTGCACGCCTCTAGACAGTTCTGGTCAAAACGGAAACCGGGCTCGTCGGTGATGCTCCGGTTGGCGTTGCCTGATAGGTCCGTGCCAATTCGACAGTTGGCGTGGTGAGGCGAACGAAGATCTGCCCCGCATCGGAATCGATCGTGTAAGCCAGGGGAATGATCGTGTCGCCCGATGGCTGCTGATCAACTTCGGCGACCGCGTAACCCCATCCGCGTAGTGAACTTTCGAGGGCAAGGCCGAACTCTGAATTGTCGGCTTTGAGGAAGATGGTACCCGTTCCAGCTCCGACATGTTCGGAGAGTTTCGCAACCATGTCGCCGGCGACGACGCTCGCAGCGGAAGGAGACAGGTTGGCGGCATCAATGCTCGACGTCGGATTGAACCAACCGCTTTCAGACGTCATGCAGCCGGCCATCGGAGTTGCGAGGGCCGAAATGCCAATGGCCTTTAGAATTGAGCGGCGCGTGTGCAACATGGTCACCCTCCCCTGTTGATGCGGACTTTTTGCTGGCTGTAGCCAACACCGGAAACGAGCACTGCCTGGTCGATCACGTAGTCCACGACCATGAGGCTGCCCTTCAGGCGATAATTGACGATCTGGTTCTGTCCACCGGCAGTGACATAGAGAACCGGGGCATCACCCGACGCCATTCCACTCGGAAATTGGATGTATGTCTTGAGACCGTCCGAATAGACGCGGGTCGGCCGCCAGCGGGCTTGACCATGAACATTGAATTTGAAGTCCAGGCTCTCGGCCGGGACGCCTGCACCTGGAATTGTGTTGGCTTCGATCTGTCGATTTGCCGCCTCGAACTTGGCCTGGATATCTTCCGGGTAATCGAAGCCTACCCGGGCCATGTAACGGTGGCTGTCGCTTTGAAGTTTGATCTGATAGGTGCGCCTCGACGTTGTCACCACCATCGATGTGACGAGCCCCGGTTCTGTCGGTTTGATGATCAGGTGAACCGAGTTTCCGGTTGGGCCTCCGGATGTTGCAGGATCTACCTTCCAGCGCACCGTATCCCCGACCATGACGTTGCGAACAGCTTCCCCGGGCTGCAATTCGATGTCGCAGACCTGCAGAGGAGCACAGACAACGGTTGGCTGGACCTGGCCATAGAGATAAATCACCTTGCCGTCCGGACCTTTGGTGATGACACCGCGACCATTGCGCCAGTCACTCGATAGCCCGAGGGCCCGCAGCTCCTTTGCGGTGTAGTCAGCAGCCAAGGCTTGAACAGGGAGGCCGGAGATGGCAGCTGCGGTCACGAGCATACTCATGCCGGCGCGCCGCCAGAGTTTCTGAAACATTCTTCTTACTTTCTGAGCGCGTGGATTGCTTACAGTTGAGCGGTCCAGTCGAAGTCCTTGAGATAAAGGCCGATCGGATTAAGCCGGATGATGGCTTCGTCCTGCGGAGGCGAGAGCGTGACGCTTGCCACCCCGCGCCAGCGCTTCGTTTGAAGCTCCTTGCCCTTCCGGTCCCGTTCGATCTCGGTCCAGTCGATCTGATAGGACTGATTGGAGAGGGGCACGATGCTCGTCACCTCGACGGACACAGTGCGAGACTGTGCCCGATCGAACGGAGAGTTCGTCCGGTAGAAGTTGTTGACCTTCTGGGTGGCCACATCTGTCTGCCGCAGCATCCCGTAGACCCGGTCGATGTAGCCCTTCGCAACGACCGTATCCGGCGTGACCGATCGGAAGTTAGCAATCCAGGCCCCGAGCATGGAGCGGACAACGCGCTCATCGGCATATTCGATCTGAGCGGGGAAACCACCGATCGCGGGCGTGCCGAGCTTGTCCACCTCGACGATATACGGGACCAGTTTTACCTGGGTGCTCTGGTAGAGCGCAAAGCCGAAGCCGATTGTCGCCATCGCCAGTGAAATAAGACCGATACCCTGCCACACCCGAGCGGTACGGATGTAGGAGCCGTATCGCTCGTTCCATTCCATCCGTGCGGCAAGATAGGGATTATCAATTGAAGTATGTTTTGCCATCTAATTGCCTATTGCTCAGGAGGATTTGGGCGAAGACCCGCCAGTTGGCTTGTTCGGCAGGGATTGCCGCAGTTTGTGATTGGCGAGGCCCAGTGCCGAGGCATTTCCTGCATGAGGGGCGCCAGAGAGCTTGTCTGCGGCTGCTGATGAAAGGGCTGCAAAGGGAGCCATGGCTGCTTGAGCCGCAGCTTGCCCTCTCGAAGATCCATCGTTCCTGGCGGTTTCGTACGCCGCCTTTGCACCAGCAGCCATCTGAGCGCTGCGGATAGCGGTTCCGGCAGCGAAAGTGCTGGTCTGTGTGCCGTGACGAATGACTTCCATGCCGTTGCCGACCGAAACGCCCTGGACGACGCCCTGAATGATCTGCGGGACGTAGATAGCGATCATGAAAATCACGACCGATATGCCGGCGATTGTTAGAGCTGCAATGAACTCGTCATCTGAAGATACGTTTTGTGCTAATCCGATAAGGGTGTCAGATCCAATTTTTGCGATCATCACGAGAGCCATTAGCTTCATGCCGACCGAGAACGCATAAACCAGGTATCTGATAGCGAAATCTTTGGTATGCGAGGAACCACCCAAGCCGAGCATGATAATGCCCGCCAGTATTCCAATATACATTTCGGCCATCACTGCGACGAAAATTGCGGCGACAAGAGAAAAGCAGATGACCACCACGACCATTGCAATGACCGAAGCAATCGCGAGGCCGTTATCTGCCAATAGACCGAACTGTACATCGTTGGACATGATGCCGGCGACGGTAATCCCAGCGTTGAAAATGTTCGCAGGTGAAGCAGATCCGCCTCCGGCGCCGATCTGAAAAAGACTGTCTACAATCGCCTGAGCGAAACTCGGCCCATTGGTGAGCACGAAGGCAAAAAAGCCGACGAACATGATACGGCGAATGAGCTCTGAGACCCAGGTTTCCAAAGAGGCGGCCTGAACGGCCAGCCAGACGGCCGCTATGCCAAATTCAATTCCAGCAAGGATCCAAAATAGCGAACGAGCGGCATCGGCTATCGTCGTTTGCCATCCTTGTGCCGCCGCTTGTATCTGATTTTGGACAGTCGACAATATTGTGCCGTCTTGTGCCAGCGCCATGCTTGATCCGAAAAACAGGCTCAAAATGGCTGTAAACAGAACAATCCGTTTTTTGGTGGTCATCAGTTCCCACCTTTCGAATTGCCGAAATCAGGTTTCATTTCTTGCCCACCCGTCATGGGGTATTTGGTGGGATCAAAGCCGGTTGACCTATTTTCGTGTTTCTCTTGCTTGGTTTCAGATTTGTCGTGAAATACAAAAATAAAAGTCGCGATTGCTGTAGCACTCAAAAAAAGTAAAACGACAATGAAGATATTAGATTTGTTCATTTTTAGAACTCGACTTTCATTTCTTGTCCGCCCGTCATGGGTGGAAGTGTAGAATTGAAGAATTTTTCCCTTTTCGTCTGAGCGAGATCGCTCTTCGTCTGCTCGGACTGGTACCAGGTCCCCATCATCGTCATCTGCTGGGAGACAAGACCGCGCAGCTTCTGCATCTGCTCAACCTGCTGAGCGGCAATCTCGTGACCGACCTGCAGGGCCTGTTTCTGGCCCTCGGCGGACTGAGAATGCTGCCGGAGCTGGCGCATGGTGTCCTCTTCGGTCGCGAACTGGTCCGAGGTGTATCCGGCCGCTTTCAATGTCGAAGAAATCGTGTCCCGATTGGTGTCGGACCAGCCTTGATACATGGTCGAGAACGACTGCCCGTCCGGCAGGCCGTTCTTGGCGAAATCCGCGTAGCTCTGGAACCGCTGCTTCAGCGTGTCGTCCAGATTGCCCATGGAGAACGCCATCGCCTGTCCCTTTTGAACCAGGCTTTGCAGTTGACCGAGATTTTGCTCAACCTCGCCCCAGACCTGCATCGGCAGCGATAACGTGTTCTGCAGCATGTTCTCGTAGATCGAGATCTGGTTTTCGATCATCTGGATCTGGTTACCGATCTGCTGCACCTGATTGGCGATCTGCTCAGCGTTCTGACCGCCGAGGGCAATAAGCTCAGTGTTGTTGAGGATCTGGGTGAACTCGGTTGCACCTGTGACCGCACCACCGGCCTGGACCGGTCCTGCAATTCCGATCACACAAAGAACGCTGGCGAGCGATCTAGCCAAGAAGCTGTTCGGCATTGTCGATTCCTCTTTGTTTGAGCCATTCGGCGGGCCACTTTTCGCCGTAGTGGAGGTGAAGTTCATCGATCCGCTTGAGATCGTCCTTGGCTGAAGCGCCCACGAAGGACAGCGTGATCGGGCCGAGCGCCATGTTGAACAGCCGGCGTCCATCCGGAGACGTGACGTAGTATTCTCGCTTCGGGATCGCCGAGGCGATGATTTCAATCTGCTGTTCGTTGAAGCCGAGCTTTTCGTAAAACTCGCGCGTTCCGGAAACCCGGGCCTCGCCATTTGGCAGGCAAACCTTGGTCGGGCAGCTTTCCTTCAGAACGTCGATGATGCCGGAACGATCAGCGTCCGAGATCGATTGCGTTGCCAGGACCACCGCGCAATTGGCCTTACGCAGAACCTTCAGCCATTCCCGGATCTTGTCGCGGAACACCGGATGGCCAAGCATGAGCCAGGCCTCGTCCAGGATGAGCAGACTTGGGTTCCCGGTCAGGCGTTTTTCGATCCGGCGGAAGAGATAGAGCAAGACCGGGATCAGGTTCCGGTCACCCATGTTCATCAACTCTTCAATCTCGAAGGTCTGGAACCTGGAGAGCGACAGGCCATCTTCTTCCGCATCGAGGAGCGATCCCATCGGGCCGTCCACCGTGTAGTATTGCAGCGCGTCCTTGATTTCCCGGTTCTGGACGCCCGACACGAAGTCGGTCAGTGACCGGCGCTGAGACTTCGACATCAAGCCGATCTGCGTGGTGATGGCGTTGCGGTGTTCCGGCAGCACCTTCACACCTTGCATTTCGATCAGGGTTTCCAGCCATTCGGCAGCAAACGCCTTGTCGGTGTCGTCCTCGAGCGATGAGAGCGGTGCAAAGGCCAGGGTCTCGGACTTGCCGACGTCATAGTGATCCCCGGCGACCGCAAGCGTCAGCGGGTACATCGACTTGCCCTTGTCGAAGACGAACACCTGCGCATTCAGATAGCGAAAGAACTGAGCTGCGATCAGCGCCAGAAGTGTCGACTTACCCGAACCGGTCGGCCCGAAGATCAGCGTGTGCCCCAGATCGCCGACATGAAGATTGAAGCGGAACGGCGACGAGCCGGACGCCACCTGCATGAGCGGCGGCGATCCGGCCGGATAGAACGGGCATGGCGCTTCCGGCGATCCGGCCCAAACGGAATTCAGCGGAGCCAGATCCGCGAGATTGCGCGTGCTCACCAGAGGTTCGCGAACGTTGGCATAAGAGATGCCCGGCAGACTCCCCAGGAACGCTTCGGTCGTGTTCAGGGTTTCTATGCGGCCGCCAAAGCCTTCGTTCTGCACGAGCCGGCGCACCGCCTCGCACTTCTCCTGAAGACGCGCCTGGTTCGTGTCGAAGAGCACGATGACAGGCGTGTAATGGCCGAAGGCGACGAGCTGCGAGCTTGCCTCGGCAATCGCGTCTTCGGTTTCCCCGACCATCAGCATGGCGTCCTGATCGAGCGATCCGGAGTTGGTCTTGAAGAGCTGATCCATGAGCGGCCGCACCTTCTGCAGCCACTTCTTACGGGTCTTTTCCAGCACCGAGCGCGCCTCGACCGGATCGAGGAAAATGAACCGGCTGGACCAGCGATAGGTGATCGGCATCAGATCGAGGGCGTTGAGGATCCCCGGCCAGCTTTCGGCGGGGAACCCGTCGATCGCCACGACGCCGACATAGCGGCCGTCCACGATGGGGTTGAGACCGTTATGGAATTCGGCCGTCACCAGATAGTCGAGATACATCGGAATATCAGGCAAGCGGATCGGATGGTTTTCTCCGATCAGCGCAAAGCGGGCAAACTGCAGCAAATCATCGTAGCGGCCGCGCCTCTCCCCTTCCCTCCCCGCTTCTCTTTCCGGCACTTCATGCGTTTCCATGCGCCGGATCGTCACGACGTTCGCCATATACTGCTCGAATTCGCGGATGGTCGTCTTGAAGTGCTCAAGCGTCCGGGAGGCAAAAGACGTGTTGCGGCTGGCTTCGTCCGAATAGATGTATTTCACCAGCTTGGACTTGTTTTTCTCCGGCGGCCGGTAGGTCAAAATGAGGGCGTGTTTACTTTCGAAATGCCCCTCCCCGGCTTCGAACCGCTGCCGGCGCTCGTCATCGATCAGCGCCGTGATCGGGTCCGGAAAATGCGAGCTTTCCTTGCCCGGATACCCTGTCGAGGGAATGCGAACGGCTTCCATCTGGATCATCCAGCCATTGCCGAGGCGGGCGAGAACCGAATTGATCTGCCTGGAGACCTCGTTTCGCTCGAATGCGGTTGAGCTTTCGCTGTCCGGCCCGGCGAAATACCAGCCGGCCATCAGGCCCCCGTCCTTCAGGAGCACGATGCCGTTGTCGACCAGCGCCGCGTAAGGGAGCAGATCGGAAAAGGACGGCGCAACGTGCCGGAATTTCTTGAGAGCGACCATGTTCAGTATTTCCGCCAGGGACTGGATGTTGGCCGGTAGTAGGCGCGGTATTTGACGTGCCGCAGATAGACGGCGCGCATCAGAGGGTCTGCCTTCGCCATCATCCGCAACACGCCAACCACCACGATCCAGATCGCCACGCCGAGCACGGCGGCATAGGGCTTCAGGATCACGAAAATCAGGATGACCGAAGCAAGACCGGTCACGAGCACCAGTTCCCGGTCCGCCCCGAACAACAATGTCGGGCGTGAAAGAGCGCGATGAATCCGCGCTCTGTTGAGGCCTGGCGCGTCAGTCACGAGCCGGTTCCACGATTGCCGCTTTCCCTTCCGGAGCAATACCGATGGAAGCGCCGGAGGATCCGAACAGACCGACGATGGTGGAAGCGCCGAGCAGGACCCCGAGAACCAGAACCACATAGGCCAGTCGGCGGGCAAAGTCGTTGAGTTCACCGCCGAAGATCAACATTGCGCCCGCGATCGCAACCGCGATCAGGCCAACGGCACCAGCGACAGGACCGTTGATGGAGGCCTGGATTTGCTGAAGCGGGCCTTCCCAGGGAAGCGAACCACCACCAGAGGCAAAGGCTGGTTCGATGAAGAAAAATCCGGCCCCGACCAGGGCAAGAAAAATCACAAAATTACGCGACATGAAGAGTCCCTTGTCTGTCGTTGGAATTTTTGTTGAGGAACTGAGATGCAACGGCTGAGCGGACGTCATAGGCGCCGTCCCGAAAGCCGGACACAGTCACGATGTCCCGAACGATGCGCCCGTGTTCGGGGGAGCGCTCGATAGAGACGATGAGGTCAACCGCTTCTGCGATGACTTGGGGCATTGGCTGCTGAGACACTTCCGCGATCAACTGTTCAAGGCGCGTCAGTGCGGAGAAGGCATTGTCGGAGTGAACCGTGGCGATGCCGCCAGGGTGGCCCGTGTTCCAGGCCTTGAGCAGCGTCAGCGCCGCGCCATCGCGCACTTCGCCGACAATGATCCTGTCTGGACGCAAGCGCATGGTCGATTTCAGGAGCCGCTGCATGTCCACGGTGTCGGACGTGTGCAGGATCACGGCGTTCCTGGCCGCACACTGGATCTCCGCTGTGTCTTCCAGAATGACGAGGCGGTGATCCGGAGCGCTTGAAACCATTTCGCCAATGATGGCGTTCGTCAGGGTCGTTTTGCCGGTGCCAGTGCCGCCCGAAACCAGAATGTTCTTCCGGCCGGCGACTGCATCACGGATTACGGCGGCTTGACCGTCCGTCATCACGCCATCATCGACATACTTGGAAAGCGGAATGAGCAGCGATGCCTTCTTGCGGATCGTAAAGGAAGGTTTCGAAACGACCGGTGGCAGAAGCCCCTCAAAACGATGACCGCCTATCGGCAGCTCGCCAGAAATGATTGGCTTGTCAGAAGTGATTTCCGTACCGAGGGCATGGGCGACCTTGCCCATGATGATCTGGGCGTCATGGGACGTCATCTCGCCGGAGGGCTCCATACCCTTGCCGACGCGCTCAATGAACAACTGTCCGTCCGGGTTGAGGATGACCTCAACGACAGCCTCGTCCGACAGCGCTTGCAGGATCGTAGACCCCAGCGAGTCTTCCAGCCCGGCGATGAGCCGACGGCGGCTTTCACCGTTCCTCAATGTCCCCTCCCCTACCGGTGAAAGCTGAGACGTTCAGGGGATGGTGCGGCCTCGCCGAGACAGCATTTATCGGACCGGGCACGGGGGTGTGCCCAGGCTCTCCGGAGGTCATTCGGAGCGTCCTTTTATATTTGAGATCAATAATTTACGGCAACAGCAATCAGTGGTTGATTACCTGGCGAGAGGGCGCAACCCAACACAGAACGAAGCGTCATCGCAAGGTTGAGAAAAAGTTTTCCACACCAAATAAGAGTTGTTTGAATTGGCAAATACAACAATCAAATTGGGCTACGTTGCCGACCGTTCATCTAGATCTTAGCTAAAAAGATTTTAGACGTTACGAAGCTTCGTGATCACAGATCCTTATGGCTGGGGCCAAACGTGGACCGATCAGCCGTGTCAAAAAAACAGGCGCATCTCTGCGCCTGTAGAAAGGTTCTGTGCACGTGGCTTGATGGACCACGATCTGCTGCCCCCGACTCATTCGCAAGAGGCATGCGAGAAATTATAGGCCCGCAATCGTTTCGAAACCACTATCGGCAAATTGAAAGGTGTCGGGAAGCAACCCTTTCAGCGGGTGTGTGCTTGCTCAAGGACTTCGCATTAGGCTGTTAAGGTGCCGAGATCTCGTCCCTTGTGTACCCCACAAAATAATTTTCGTGGGACAGTAAATATGCTATTCTTACCCCACGAGAAAAAATATGTGGGGTAACGTGTGGCCATCGACTATCACAGTGCCATTGGCACAGCCGCCTGGACGGACTTGCGGCGGTCCCTGTGTGACAGCGTGGTGTCGGAGCTGCGCGGCGCACCACGGTCGAAGATGGTCGGCTCCAAGACCTATTGGTACGATCACTTTCGCGTCGGGCAAAAAACCATCGACCGGTATATCGGCGAAGACACGCCAGAACTGCGGAACCGCCTGGAGCGGCAATCGGAGATTGCCAGGGCCGCGAAACTTGCCGAACGGGACCGGGCGAGACTGATGCGGGTGCTGCGGGCGGAAGGCTATCTGTTCGCCGATGTCGGATCCGGCCAGGTGGTTTCGGCCATGGCCAAAGCCGGCGTCTTTCGGCTCGGCGGAACGATCGTCGGTACGCAGGCCTTCCGCTGTTATGAAGGCGAGCTCGGCATTCGGATAGGGTTCGACCAGTCGGCCACGACAGATGACATCGACATAGCAAGTTTCGAGCGGTTGTCACTGGCTCTCGCGGACACGGTCGACCCTCCACTTGCAGAGGTTTTTTCAGAGCTTCAGTTCGATCCGGTGCCTGCGATCGACAGCGGCAAGACCTGGCGCTGGCGGCAAACACATCGCCAGACCCTGGTCGAGTTTCTGACGCCGTCCTTCGAAGAGGATGAGGCCATCCGCGATCTTGCCGCCCTTGGCGTCAGTGCGCAAAGTCTGCATTTTCTCAACTATCTGATTGCCGATCCGATCAGTGTCCCCTTTTTGTATCGCTCGGGCGTACTGGTGCAGATCCCGCGCCCGGAACGCTATGCGGTGCACAAGCTCATCGTCGCCGACCGGAGGCAAGGAGGAGCGGATGCACTCAAGGCGCACAAGGACCGGGCCCAGGCGGCATTTCTGATCGAGGCGTTGACGGAGACCAAGCCGGACGACCTTGCCGAAGCCTACCAGACCGCTTTGGAAAGTGGTCCGGAATGGCGCAAGCGCATTGCGGCAAGCCTGCAGCGCATGCCGGCAACTTCGTCCCTGCTCGGTCGGATTTCTTGACCGGTGGACTTGCCGCGCGGGAACCGGGCGCTGCCGGCACGTGCTTCAGAGTGATCGATATGCGTCCGCGCGCCGGAGGTTCAGTTCCGGCGGGGTTTTGTCCAGGCGGGAAGGAGACTAGCTCTTGTTCGCCGATTTGCTCCTGCGACCTTGTTTCTGACCCAGCCCCATTTTCCTGGCGAGATCCGACCGCGCCGCGGCGTAGTTCGGGGCGACCATCGGGTAGTCCGCTGTCGATCAACGGCCTGCTCGATTGCGCCGATGCGGCGCTCTATCAGGCCAAGGAAGCCGGTCGGAACCGCATTGAATTGTGCCTGCAGGACGCCGACGGCCTGCCCGAGGGCAAATCGCCAGCAACCTTTCGGGCCACTTCCTGAACTTGTTGGCGAGACGGCGTTGGTGCACACGCTCGATTCAAAACCGTTCGTGAATGGTTCTGTCGCCCAATTTTCCCGACATGAGCGTCGAGATGTTGGCCGAGATATCCAGTCCGACACTGAAATCATATCCGTCCGTTTCGATATAGACCGGGTCCTTATGATGGGGGAGCCAGATCTTCATGCCGACGGAATTCAGTCCAAGCAGCGCATTCACGCCGGAACTCTCGAGCGCAAATTTCGAGCCCGACCAATTGTCGGTGCGCTTGGACAGTTCCAGCGATTTGAAAGCCGATGAGCTGTAAAGGGTTGCACCGGCGCCATAGCTGAGGCCGGCGCCGATCAGCGGATAGACGCTTTTCATGCGCGAGCCCAAGTCTTTGGTGATCAGGTTGCCGCAGGTGAATCCGATGGCAGCTTTCGCACCCGCACCTGATGCAAGCGTGACGTGAAACCGTTTGCCGGCCAGCTTCTGGATCGTGGCGATTTTCCGGTTGGCCTCGAACGTCGTGTTGTCACGCCAGTCGGGCAGGCCTGTCACCTTGAAGGCAATGTTACCCTCGGCATCGCTGTGATAGGCCGACAGCCTGCCGGAAAGCTGCACCGGGGTTTTGCTGCGATGGGCCCTGGTCACCTTGAAATTCGCCGTAAAGGCCTCGCGCGGGGCCCGCGCGACAGTGACATTGGCCAGATGTCCGACCGCTTTCTCGCCGTAGAACAAGGTGCCCCTTTTGGTCGACCAGTTCATGTCCATGCTTGTGAACGGGCAGATTCCGTAAGTCAATTCACGGGTGACGGTGTAGGTCGTCCTGCCGCTCTGCGGTATCCAGTAACGGTCACTCATTGATCCGCTGCCTTGATTTCAAAGAAAACTGTTGTTGATTGGAACGGTACTGAAAGTGGACTGGTTTCGATGTGTTCCAAGTCACAGAAATACTATTGAGTATTTAAGTGCCAAGGAAATCCATGAATGGAATTTCCTTGGGGCCTCGACGCATGTCATTTTGCCGCTGTTTTTCCGCCCGGGTCTCTCCGCAGGTCTTCTGCCGAAGCCGTAAAAGTTTTTGGAGTTGCAATCTCGATGCTCACATTTTGTTTCAGTGGCCCCTCCCCTCGCAATATATCTTTCTTGAAGTCGGGAGCTTCGGGCCAGTTGCTTCCTTCGTTGGTGCTTGACGGTCTCAAAATGTATCCGTTGGCTAGTCGGCTCACGTGGCGTTTATAATCGTTCTCTAACGTTTCAGACGTCGCAGTAGTTTTCGATAGATGGCCTATATCATTCTGACCCTGCGGCAAATTACGCCCACGAACGCGTTCATTCCCTTCGGCAGCAAGCTTAACCGATTCAAGGTCGAGACAATGATTGCTTGCTTTGAAAATACGCCCATCTACGAGTTCGGACTTATCAATTGATAAGTCCGGCATTTGACTCTTTCAAAGAGTGCTTTGCTGATTTCAGCAAAATATTGGAAGCTGGCGTTTAAAGAAATAGATCGATAGCGCGCAAAAGTTGGCGTCATATCTCAAGTCATAACTATGGACACCGGTCGAATGGCGTGCGGGTAAATGCGTCGCCTCGTCGTGACTTATCAATTGATAAGTTGGTGCGCACTCGTGATCGGTTGCGGCCTGTTAGTGTAGTTGGCGCGTGACCAATTGTGGCTCGTTAGCACTGCTTGCTCAAGCGGTTCTTGCAGCGGCAAAGAGGTAGTTCTGATTTTACTTGCCAGTGTCGCAGCCCTTGCTGATCTGCTTTTGATTGCGCCCGGCGAGCCGTCGCCAAAGAAGGAAGTGGGATGCAGCTGACTGAAAAAGTCGAGCCGTGGCAACATTAGCTCTCTCTCGCCGCTGGTTTCAAAGGCGCTGAGGAAGAACTATTCGTATTTGAGGTTGGTCACTATCACGCGATGCAAACATCGCCAATCCGGTGGCCGCCTTCGTCGACGTAGAGCGGTTGTTCGAATCCATTGCGATAAATAGTTGTCGTGGCGTAGGTTTAGGCTGAGCCAGCCAAAACTCCTCACACAATGCACGCAAACCAAGAGAAGGGCTATGGATAGCTGAGAGGTAAAGGAGGCGTTGCCACATCGGAAAGTATTCCGGGTCGGCACAACAGCCCGATACGGCTGCCTGACCGCCCAATGCCACAAGAAATAGGGATGGATGCGGTGCTGCGGATGCCGAGCGCTCTTTCAACTGCCTCGTAGATTGACGACGGTCTGAGCTTGCGTATCGGGCGGAGCCCAATCCTCTACGATGCAGGTTCTATGCGATCCGCCTGAAACCTTTCCTAGGCTATTTCGTGACCGCCACTTCGACGCCATCAGTTCGATGGGGCTTTCGCCGATGGCCTATCGTTAGATCCATGCTCGCGAGATCGAAATCAATTTGCACGTGCAAAGGATCAAGTGCTTTTCGAGATCAGGAACGAACAACTTTCTCCTGTGTTCCTGGTGCAGAGATCGAAGGGATTGGAGCAAATCTCGCTCAAGGAGGCGCTGGCAAAACTTGGCTTGAACTTCGTCAATGCCATGTCCCAGCATTTCTGCGCCTCAGAAACCTGAGCGGCAAACTCCTTCGTTTGCTTATCGATGCCTGACGGCTCAATTGCGCAATCTGTTTCGTCGCCAACTTCGCAATTTTCCCTTCGCGACGGATCGCATCAAGCGTGACCTTAGCCCTGAACTTGGTCGAGAACTATCCGAGTATCATCATCTTGAATCGTCACTCTCATCTGGCGAACCAATTAATACCTGTGTTTCAGAAACCAGAGCTATCGGAGCGGCCAACGGGAATTCAGAGGGTGTCCTATATCTATGCCATTTCTTGTCGCGACAATGCCGGCCTGAGCTGCTTAAGCTCAAACGAGAATTGCAGGACAGCCAAACTAGCAAATGGCCGAAGCGCAGCCTCGGTAAGGGAGCGGGCAGGCTTCTAAAAGCTGTGAATGTTGAAAATTCGTTGCTGCTCTATGTTGCAGTCTGTCATTTGGGAGAGGTACGCAAAGTATATCTATCTTTAGCTTGATGAGTCGTGACGAACCGCGTTGGCGGGCGATTCTGTGACATCTGGCGAAAAGTGATTAGGGATTTAGCTGTGAATTGAATAGCCAGTATCGCAGACGGGTCGACTTCTTTTTTCATCCCGCTTTGTTGATTGTACAAACGCCTTGTGCCGATAGGTTCCCAACTAGATTCAACTAACCACTTATTTTTACGCGTGAATCTGAGTTGTCTCACACCCGCTAGAACTGCTTTGAAGAGCTGCAGCCACGGTGAGACTGTCAATCGGTTGGAGTTGCAACTCTGCCGCGCTTCTGGGTTAAGATCTCATTAACCTAATAATCCTTGCAATTTTTAGCGACATCCTTCACTTCTGACGGCATCGCGGTCGCGAACGAGGTGTTTGCCGTCAGGAGAGCCGAATGGCAGTAAGCGAGACTATGGCGCACAAGCCACGCAAGCCGGACACGGCGAAGAAGATCGAAGACTATACACGCCAGCTCTCTGCAGAGTTGAACTCAATGCGTGCGCGCATGTACCCGCCCGAGTCTCAGAAAGTGTTCGGGCGCACGTTTTCGACACTTGATCTAGTGAAACTTCTCGGCATACCGGAAAGCACTTTGCGCTCGCTAACTTTGGAAGGGAAGGGGCCTCAGCCTAGCCGCGCTGAGAATAACAAGCGTATCTATAGTATCGAACAGGTCTGGGAACTACGAGAGTTCCTAGCACAACAGCGCCCTGAAGATGCCTTGCGGCTCTTGCCGCACCGCAGGCAGGGCGAGAACATTCAAGTTATCGCCACCGCGAATTTTAAAGGTGGGTCGAGCAAGACGACGACTTCCGTCCACCTTGCACATTATCTGGCCATTCAAGGTTACCGGGTCTTGTGCATCGATCTTGATCCGCAAGCGTCGATGACCTCGACATTCGGCATACAACCGGAGTTTGATCTTGAGCCGAACGAGACCGCATACGCGGCTTTGCGTTATGACGACGATCGTCGATCACTCGCCGAAACAATTCAGGCGACATATTTTCCGGGCATTCACATCGTTCCGGGCAATCTGGAACTCATGGACTTCGAATTTGATACGCCGTCCTATCTTTCGAACAATCACAGAGACGAATTAGGGTTGTTCTTCGAGCGATTGCGAAATGCAATTGCCTCCGTCGAAAACAACTACGACGTTGTGGTCTTGGATACGCCTCCCTCCCTTGGATACTCGACACTTGCAGCTCTCTACGCGGCGACTGCTTTAATCATCACCGTCCATCCCGCGATGCTCGACGTAGCCTCATGCAATCAGTTCCTAATCATGATCTCGGAGTTGTCGGAAACGCTGGAGGCCTTTGGAGCGAAGTTCGACCACGACTGGATCAGGTTTCTGCTTACGCGGGTGAACCCCAACGATGGCCCGCAAAAGTACATGAGTGGAATCATGAGGCGCCTCTTTGCTGAAGATGTTCTCGTATCTGAAGCGTGGGAATCGACGGCTATTGCAGCAGGCGGTGTGGCGAAGAAGTCTCTTTATGAGCTCGAGTCCGGCGAAGTCGGGCGTGATGCCTATAAACGGGCACGAGAAAGCTCTGACCGGGTGAATGAAGAAATTCTCAGTATCGTCAAGAGCGTTTGGGGACGAGAGACATGAAGAAATCTATTCTCCAACAGATGGCAGAGGGGGAGGGGACAGATCCGGCGGACGCGATGCCCAAGCCGCCTCGGCATCGTCGCATGGGCTCCCCGGTCGTCGGCAACGTGGGTAAGGCTCTAACAAGTCTTTCGGCGGATACGGTGATTTCAATCAACCCAGACAAGATTGATCCGTCGCCTTTTCGCGACAGGTTCGAAACTGACACCGAAGCAGCAGAAGCACTGCACGAGCTTAAAGTTTCGATCAGGGCTGAGGGACAAAAGCAGGCAGTTTTGGTACGGCCTCACCCGACCGAACAGGGCCGATATCAACTTGCTTATGGTCATAGGCGCACTGCTGTTTTGCAGGAACTGCATCGAGAAGCAGATAACCCGGAGACTGTTCGGGTGCGTGCCTATGTCCGCGAACTGTCTGATGCAGAGCTGATTAAGGAGCAGTCGCTCGAAAACGGCGTCCGTGAAAATTTGAGCTGGATTGAGCAGGCCTTGTGGGCTGTGCAGTTGAAGAACGCCGGCATAAAGCAGCGAGAGATGGAACCGATCCTTGGCCAAAAGGAAACAAACATCTCGGTACTTTTGAAAGTCGCCAATGCAGTGCCGGTGGATGTCGTTCGCGCAATTGGACGAGCCAAAGGTGTTGGTCGCCCTGCCTGGGTCGAATTCGCAAAGCTGTTTGATGACGACAAGGCGGCCGATCGTGCCCGCAGGATCGTTGCTGAGCCTGCATTTCTGGAAAGCGATGGTGCTGAACGAATGAGGCTCGCAACTGTGGCGATCAAAGGACGCACAAAGTCTGAACAGCCAAAGAAGAATGAGGTTCCAATCAAATCGTCCGGCAAAGTCGTTGGGAAGTTCAAAGCCACAAGTTCATCCGCCGCGGTGTCGTTTCCTAAGGACGAAATCGCCTTTGCGAAATGGCTGAGCAAGAGAATTCCGGATCTGCATGGCGAATTTTTGCAGCAAGAACAGACAGCTGAGAGAGACCTGGACTAGATGCCTGTTGCTTCAAATCAGGTGAACAAGGCAGAGGATAAACGTCCCACGGATTGGTGGCCGCGAGGCTGAAGTTTCGCTGGGACAGATAATTTTCGATCGAAAAAGGAGGACACGGAGAGAGTAGCAAAAAACGAAAAGGGACCATCTGGCTGCAACCAGATAGCCCCTAATTCCATGGTTCAGATGGGTAGACCCCAACGGAAACCCTAAGCCCTTCCGTTGTAGTGCATACCGAATCACCGCGCAAGAGTCTTCTCGCGTGAACAGTGGATTTCTGCCGATTTCCCATCGTTGAACCTTCCGAGTAGATCGACGCCGTGCGCTGAGTGCGACGGTGAACGGAGGTTGTTATGCCTACTGTTTCGAACGTCTCTTCCTTCCGGAAGGTGACGCCGGGGATGCTTGCATCTCAACGCCTGGCGATGTCCAACGACATTCCAGACATAGGAAAATCGGAAGTCGCAATTGCCCTGAAGAGAGCCGCGCAGCCTCTCGGCCTTTCGTCTACAGCCTATCATGTGCTCGACATTCTGCTCGGGCTGTCGAAGCCGGAAGACTGGAAAGGCTCGGCCCGGCCGATCGTCGCGATCTCCAACGAAAAACTGGCATCCTATGTCGGCCGGAGCGAGCGCACGGTTATCCGTGCCATCAAACAGCTGGTCGAAGCGCAGGTGCTGGCCTACAGAGACAGTTCCACAGGCCGCCGCTGGGTGCATCGGAATGGAACCGGCGATATTACCTTCGCCTATGGCCTCGATTTCACTCCGGCACGCGTCCGCTACTTTGAAATCAAGCGGATGGCAGACGAATGGCAAGCAGAACTCAATGCCAGGCGGGAAGCGAAACGCGCGGTTACCCGGGTTTCCAGGGCGATTGTCGATATCCTCGACGTCACATCCGATCAGTCTCTTTCCGAATTTAAAGGCCAGATGGATGCAATCCTGGCAAACGACCTAGATGCTCAGGAGAAGGCTGTCGCGTTGCAGGATCTTTACGATCTTCTGCTCGAGGCAGCAGCGGAGGTTCAAGCAGCCGAAAAAACACCTGAAAACAATAATATGACAGGCGAGCATGACAAAGGTGTCACCCAATTATTTAATACAAACTCACCAGACTCTTGCTTAAATAATCGGGCATCCGCTAACGCGAATGAAATTAATTCACTTACTGACGACGCCTACGGCGCCGAAATAGCTCCTGAAAGGGAGCAAGCGGAGCCGGGTGGGGGCAAATCAACCTCCAAACACCCGCAGAACCGCCCAATTGGAGCGGATTTCCAGAGATCAGCATCCCTGGATGCGGTTTCGATATCCTTACTGGAAAGCGCCTGTACGGCCGTTCAAAGCGATTTTGGGCTATCACTCAGCAGTTGGCCGGAATTGATATCGGCGGCTGAAGTCATGAGGGTGGGGATTGGCCTCAGCGAATCTGCTTATGCAAACGCCTGTGGCCGGCTGGGAAGGCAGGCTACTGCTGCAATCTTGGCAGTGGTTGCCGAGAAGGCCCTACGCGATCCTGAGAAAATCAGCTCGCCTGGCGGATATTTCCGGGCGTGCTGCGACCGGGCTGCGGAAGGAAAGCTGGCGCTGGCGAAGTCACTGTTCGGACTGGCCGCGAAATGAACTCAGAAAGAGGAAGGTGACGGCTAGCCGTCATGTGCCATCTTGATGGCTGTGTTGCATTTCACTATATTTGGAACAAAGGAGATCCCTCGTGGCAGAACCTCAACTTTCCGTACGCAGTGCAAAGGCGCGAGACTTGGCTCATCGCCTTGCTCGCCGCGAACACCGCTCGATCGCCGACATCGTGGAGCGTGCGCTCGAGGCTTATGAAGTTCGGGAGGCCGACAAGGAACCTGCTGCGGACTTTTACGCCCGAGTTTCAGAAAACTTTGGCACCGATATCGATCTTGAGGAAGTGATCCGCGAGAACCGTAAGGTCCATCTGGGGCCGGAGCTTTGATTTTCCTGGACACCAATGTGATATCGGAAACGCTGAAAAAGGCTCCTGATCCGGGAGTGATCGCGTGGCTGGTACGACATGATGCTGAATTGGTGTTGTCGACGGTTGTCATCGCCGAGATAGCGTTCGGCATTCAGAAAATCCGTCCCGATCAGCGCGCCGATCGTCTGGAACAAGGGCTTTCGGACTGGCGGCGCAGATTTGCCGATCGGATCTTTGGACTGACTGAAGCAGCGGCACTGGCATATGGCGACGTCATGGGCGAGGCCGCCCGTAAGGGCCGCGGCATGTCAGCGCCGGACGGAATGATTGCCGCAATTGCACGTATCAACGGTGGACGCCTGGCCACGCGAAATCTGAACGACTTTCAGACGACGGGCCTTGAACTTATTTCTCCCTGGGAGTTCTAATTCGGTGAGTTAAGGCATCGCGCCAGACTGAATGTCGGAGACTCGACTGGTTTACTCATCCAAGACAGTCAGAAGACCGGATCTGCGAGCGCGGTCGATAAGGTTCTTGACGGAAGAAGGCGACCATTTCGTTCCACCGCGTGGGGTACGCTCGTGCAAGCGTTCGAGCTGGATGGCGATTTCGCGCAAGGTTAGCTCGGGATTCGACGAATGAATGCCGGCAACGAGCGTCATCAGCCGGTCTTCTGGGGGGCGTGCCGGCGATTTCCTCAGCAGTTCCTTGTCCGCCATTCCTTCGGAGATCATCCACTTTACTGCGCGCCGCAACCGTTCTGGCGTCCAGTCATGCCCGCGATTTTTGAGAAACCGCGCGATATCGTCCCAGGTGTGATCGGGGCGCATGCGTCGGACAATTGGAAGCCACTGACTGGCACTTGCCTGGATGCGTGCACCATAGGCCGCTTTTTGAGCGGCCGTCATCTTCGCCAACGCTTCAGGTCTGCGCTCTCGAATTCCTGGATTGCCGGGTAACTTCCCCTTCGCCTTTGCAGCCTTAATGCCAGCCTTGGTGCGCTCGGAAATCAGGGCGCGTTCGAGCTGCGCGACAGCACCCAGAACCTGCAGGGAGAACATGCCCTGCGGGGTCGTTGTGTCGATAGGGTCGCTCAGCGAGCGGAAATGCGCTCCTTTTGCATTCAGATCCTCGATAACTTCCAACAGATGGGTCACCGAGCGTGCGAGGCGATCAAGTCGTACAACGACCAGAGTCTCGCCGGCATCGATCTCCCGAACCAGCTTGGCGAGGGCTGGGCGCGCGCGCGAGGCGCCAGATCCGTATTCCTCCACGATTGTCTCGCAGCCTGCCGATCGCAGTTCCATCTCCTGCGCTTTCGTCGCCTGTTCGTCCGTCGAGACGCGCGCGTAGCCGATAAGCCGTCCCTCAGGTCGACGAGAAGAGCGATTGAGCGCTGATTTGGCCATTTGGGACGCCTGAGAGCTGATTTGAAAGTGGATTTCCAAATTAAGAAGATATGGATAACTGATCGTTTGTAAACGTCTCTTGAGTGCCTTTTCCACGACCCGAACCGTCAAAACCCCAGGAAAACCGGGCCCTCTCGTCGACCTGAGCGCGGATTGCCGGGCATTTGTTCAATTCAGAAGGCCTCAGACTGCATATCGGCGAACGCGAGTTTACGGGGCAGTCTATGACGGAAGTTAAATTCGTGGTAGCTTCCGCATAAATGCGTAAGACACGAAAAAACAATGCCTTATGAAATTGGAAAGTTGAGCCTCGAGGCTCTCTTGAAGCCGATATCGGCGGCTGAAGATGCACTCGCACGGCTTGATGAGCGTGTTGCCCGATCTGAGGTCGGACATGGCTTTGCAGAGCGGGCTGATTTCTTCGAGGCCGTCTCCAACATGTGGGTGGCCGGCGAACTTGTCCATCTGGAAGACTTGGTTCTGCACGACGCCAAGATGGACGTTCGCGCACCAAGCCACGAGCTTGTCATTGCGCACCGGATCGTCCGGGCGAGACGACGGGCGATGAGAAACAATCCAGGTTGGGCGATCTCGCGGGCTGGGATCATTGCCTTTGCGGGGATTGCCGAACAGGAGGATGAACTTCCCAGAAAACTCAAGAGGAGAGGAGAGGGGAGGGATCTCGAAACGGACGAGCACGATGCGCTTCCTCCGGAATTGGCAGAGTTCGACGAGGTGCTTGCGGAAACCAGCTGGCTGGTAGAAGCCGTTCCCCCCGGATCTACCAGAACCCGGCAACCAGACCTCATTGTGGGCGAGTTGGTCATCAGGGATCCTGATTGGGACGAAGCCGAACGGATCTCTGAATGGCTCGAGTTGGTCAGAAAAGTTGACACACTTCCGGCAACCCTGGCCGCAGCGGTTCTTTGGGATGGCTGGGAGCAGCTCGAACCGCTTCAGCGGCAGCATTGGCTTGGGCAGGTGCTCGTTTCGGATTTCTTAAGATCGCGAGGAAAGGTTCAATCACATCTCCTGGCTTTCTCCGTCGGGCTGCGAGAGATGCCTCGTGAGCGGCGGCGTGCGCGGGATAGAACAACCAGGCTGAGTGCCTTCCTCGAAGCAATGATCGCTGCGGTTGGTGCGGGAATGAAGGAACTTGATCGTTTGACGCTAGCAAAGCATCAGCTCGAGCGGCGTGCTGTCGGCAAGAGATCTACAAGTAGTTTGCCCGTCGCCATTGAGCAACTGTTGTCACGGCCGATCGTGTCGGCACAGATGCTCGCCAACGCGGCCAGGATCACGCCGCGTGGCGCTCTGAACCTTATTGGCCAACTCGGCGTGCGCGAGATTACGGGAAGGGGACGTTATCGAGCATGGGGTGTGTTGTGAGCTAGACGTCGTCTAGGGTCGATATACCTACGATTGCACGTATTGAAATATCCTCGATCACAGATAGACTTGCCGAATTCGGGGCGGGGGCATATTCGTGACAATGTTGAGTGCAGTTCAGGTTTGGAACCCAGACGATTGGGAGCACTTTGCACTCAGTCTTCTTCAAGGCCGTCATGGTCCCTTAAATGTGCAGAAAATACCAGCCGCACACCAAGGTGATTACGGAGTCGACTATTACTGCACGACGGATGCTGTCGCCTATCAATGCTACGCCGTCGAAGAGCCAGTTGATATCGCCACGCGTGCGGACAGGCAAAAGAAGAAGATAACAACCGACCTCGGAAAGCTGATTGCAAATCACGTTGAGGTTGGAAAGTTGTTTCACGGCACGCTGATCAAGCATTGGGTGCTAATGTCGCCTTTGCACGATAGCAAAGACGTAAATCTCCACTGCGCAAAGAAGACGAAAGACCTCAGGGAGGCAGGTTGCGTTTCGCTGGACCCAGCTTTCGAGGTGACAATTCAGGATCCAGGCGCCTTTCCATCGGAAGCAGTTGCGAGTGGTATGGCGTCGCTTTCCAAGGTTACGCTTTCGATTCCTTCCCCGACCCAATCGGAGGTCGATAGCTGGTCTGTCGGGTCTACAAACCTTTTGACCAACGCGACCGAAAAGCTGAAAAAGCGCGCCTCACCAGATCAATTGGACGAGTTCGTGGCTGAAGCTGTTCGCTCGTTCTTACAAGGCAACGCGTTGCTTGATGCGTTGCGGTCAAGTTCGCCCGAACTTCACGAAAAGGTCATGACAGCGGTCAAAAGCCGAGCCCGCCGCCTTCAGTTCGCTGGCCCACAAGCGGGCGACACAGCTGGACAGGTTTTGAATGCAGAGCTTGACGCGCTCATCTCTGCAATGCGGACAGCTGCCCCGAGCCTTTCTGCCGAGAATGCCGAACAAATTGCCTACGGGTCAATTTGCGAATGGATCATGCGGTGTCCACTGGATTTCCCCAATGTCCAGTGAAACACGATTTCGCACCGCCATCCTGGGCGGATCATTCACATTTACAGCTCGACCGGACCCTGTTCCTGGCGACCTTCGAATGTCATGGGGAATCGCGGTCCTGATGCTCGCGCTGTTTTACAGTCGCGGGAAGAAGTCCAACTTTCAAAAGCTTCAGTTTCTTGCCCATTCTGTGCGATTGCCAGAAGGCCGGGAAGAGGTTCGAGGCCTTCTTTCGGGAGAGTATCGCCCAAACGAGGTTTCGGTGCGTGTCGAGCCCTCTCTGAATAGAGCTGTGGCGTTTGCGCACGCTCTGGGCATGGTCAAGATCGACAAAGGAACGTCGATCTCACTTACCGACAAGGGAGTGAAAGTGGCGCAGGCAATCGTCAAGCAAGGAGAAACGCTCGCCGAGGAAGCGAAGTTTTTGAGCGAGGTGGCGCCTCGAATGACTGATGCGTTGATGAAGCGGGTCTGGCGTTTGGAGGATTTGATATGACGTTGCGCTTTCGACACCTGAGGTTGCGGGCTGTCACAACGGATGGCGTTTATGGTGCCGACGTTCCTTTTACTTCCGGATTGACCGTCCTCTGGGCGGACAACACCAAGGGCAAATCGACGTGTATGCAAGGGATGTTATACGCGTTGGGTCTGGAACGAATGTTGAGCCCTCGGAGAGAAATTCCGTTACCGCACGCGATGACAAGCTACCTCAATACAGACGAGGAGAAGCGTGTTGAGGTGATCGAGTCGAGCGTTTCGCTCGAAATCGCCAATGGTGAGGAACAAATCATCACCGTTCATCGCGGCGTGAAAGTGGCGACAGATACTAGATTGGTATCAGTAGATTTCGGAGCGGCCTTGTCAGAGGGCACCAATGATCTCAGACGGCAAAACTTCTTCGTGCTGGATCCAGGAGCCGCCCAAAGGGAAGACGGATTTCATCATTTTCTGGAAGGCTTCCTCGGATGGCATTTGCCGCAGGTCCGAAGGTATGATGCGCCAGAAACGAAGCTCTATCTGGAGACGGTGTTCCCACTTTTCTGGGTGGAACAGAAATTTGGCTGGACGGCAATCCCGGCTGCTATCCCCACCTACATGAGAATTCGAGAGGTCCACAAACGGGCTGTCGAATTCATCATGGACCTCGATGTTTACAAGCTTGAAGTGCAGCGCGAGCGATTGGCGGAGCGCGTCGCAGCCAATTCGAAGGTATGGTCGGTTACCAGGCAAGATCTGGAGCGGTTCGTAGCGCGAGGCGGCGGCAGGATCGCTTCACTCAGCGAGACGCCTATTGCGGATCTCGGTGCGTTGTCAAATGCTCACATTCAATTGGCCGATGGGACGAATTGGGTACCGCTAAACGCGGTTGCTTCCAAGCTCAGAGGTAGCATAGCAGACCTGGCCGCCACGGCAGTACCAGACGTCGAAGACCAGTCGGAGGAAGTTACGCAAAAACTGCAGCAGATGACCCAGCGGGTCGATGATTTGAACGCTGAGAGAATTCGGCTTCACGGACTGCAGCAACTGAAATTAGCTGACTTACAATCTCTGCGAAGGCGAATTGCTTCACTCGACGAAGACCTTCAGAAGAACCTCGACGTCCAAAGACTGCAAAGGTACTCGGGTGTCACTGCCGCATTGACGCCGGATCGATGCCCGACCTGCGAACAGGCTCTCGCGGATACATTGCTGGCGCAGGAAGCCCTCTCCGTCATAATGCCGGTTTCGGACAACATCGAGTACATCCGATCGCAGAAAAAAATGTTCGAAGATATTCTCGTTAGGGAGGAAAGGGACGAGAACGACCGGAGGGAGCAACTCGCTGCTGTCGGCCGGCAACTGTCGGATCACTACACCCAAATCCGACTTCTTCGTTCGGAGTTGGTAGCGCCAGGTACCAACCCCTCGGCTGCCGTTATCGAGGAACGCATACGGGCAGAAGCGAGATTGAGGGACCTAGAGGCGCTGCAGGCCGTTTTTGATGATGCGCTGGATCGGTTTCGGGGTTTGCAGGAGGCCTATACTGAGCTTCTGCGAGAGCAAGCGGAGATTCCTAAAGAGAAGCTCTCTCCGCTCGACAAAGATAAGCTTGGTCGCTTGACGCGGCTGGTGCAGGGCCGAGCTGCAGACTTCGGATTTAGTACATTTTCACCCTCCGAACTGTCGATCTCTGAGGACAGCTACAGGCCCGAGAAGGAAGGATTTGAAATTGGGTTTGAGACTTCCGCGAGCGATGCGATTCGTCTGAAATGGGCCTACCAAATGGGCCTGCTCGAGCTATCCAGCGAACAGTCGACCAACCACCCGGGTCTGCTCGTATTCGATGAACCGCGTCAACAGTCATCGTCACGTCCAAGTTTCAAAAACTTGTTGGGTCGTGCTGCTGGCGCAAAAGAACGCGGGCAACAGGTGATCTTCTCTACCAGCGAAGACATTGAAATCTTAAGGCCCATCACGGCCGGAATCGATTGCAATGAAGTAATCTTCCCTGGATACATTCTTCAAAAAATCGACTGATTCGCTCTGCTTCAGCAACCTCTGTCCACCGGCTGCTGTGGAGCGGAAAACTGCATGACGCTGGATTATAGCCGGGACGGCGTTGTGGCTGCATCAATTCGCCGATGCATCAGCGAAACCATGGAAAGCAGGTCTTCTGCGTCTTTCTTTGACATCTTCCAATAGATTCGCGGCGCGTGCGCGGTCGTGTTGCGAAACATACCGAAAGTGCCCTTCAGGAGATTGCAGAAGCCCTTTTGCTCGCTCTTCTCGCTTTCCGTTGACAGCGCGTTGATCGCCAACATCGGCCTGTCACCGCCGAAGGCGCGATCGACGAGAACTCCTCCGTCATCAGTTAGACCCGTTCGAGTTCTAATTTTTTCCGCGACGCTTTTTACAGCCTCGAGGACGGCGTGGAAGTAGTTGTCAGCGAGAAGTTCTTCGCGGCAGAAACTGAGAACGTCCGGGTGGACACCTCGGCTCGAAAGGTCTTCTCGCAGTTCTCTGGCGCGCTTGCTGGCTTCCGAAAGTGTCTGAACGGCGCTGGCCGAGACGAGTTGGCCCGATGCTTCAATCGCCAAGCCTGCGAATGCCAAAGCACGGTTCAGATTCTGGCGCATAGGCTCGAAACGCTTCTGTTCCCGCGCAAACCGTTCGGGTTTCATCGCCTTGCGGACAAAACCGATAATGCGAGTCCGATCCTTTCGGCGGTTTTGATCATTGGCGAACGCATTGTATAGCCGGTGACGTTTTGTCATCTGCGGATCGGTATCTACAATGCCGACGGTCTGGAGAAGGTGTGCGATTTCCGAACCGATCAGTCCGTCTTCGGTGTCTCCCAATGCGTCGGCTATGGCTTGCAATTGCGATTGAGTGAACGTCGCCATTTCCGCTTAGCTCCATACCGCTAGCTTTGAACCAGGGTCCGACGCATCGAGGGCGCCAGTCGAGATGTCACACGACCCATGACGCTGCTGAACGTTCACAGAACTGACCGGTGAGCGTTTCTAATCCTTCGCGTTTTCTCGTTGTTAACGCCAGCGTCCTGCGCATATTTCGGCCAGTTCGAAACGACCTCGCTGACATTGGAAATGAGTGTCTTTGCCTTGGTTGGCTTTATGGATGCGGTTTCCGCAAAAGCCAACAGATCTGCCATTTCGAAGCCGTCGCGTTTGCCATTAAGGCTCATCTGATGTTGCCCAGTCCATTCGCCACTCGGATTGTAGGAGTAGTTCACGTCGAATGCTGGCGACAACGTCCACTCGCCCGACTGATCCATCAGGAAAGCGATGTTTTTGACGTGATCGTCCTGGTTTCTGGCGATGATGTTGAAGATTGCCCGGAGAAACTGCTGTTCTAATGCTGGAGCGCCGAGACCGAGTTCGCGGATTGTCAGGATGGCTTGCTCATAGGAGTAGCCACGCGGATCGTTGAAGTCGTAGTGCTGCAAGGCGCAAAGCGACTGCATGTGGAGCTTGTGCGTCACCCCGTTTTCATCGACAGGTCGGTCAAACCGCCTTGTCATAAAATGACTACGTCCACCCTCATGGTGCAAACGGCACGGCATCATGTCGATGCCTGCAGCCGTTGCCATCAGGTAGTAGCCGTATTCGATCAAGCCGAACCCCTGCGGGTCGGGTTCTTCCTTGTCGCGGTTATTGTCGATGCCATCGAACTTCATCAACCAGTGTTCGAAGCCATCACCGGCGTCGATCTGACCATGGCGGAATTCGCCGGTTTTCTGGTTCCAGGCCAGAATCGCCTTCGCGCGCGCTCCACCTGCCGATGTGCCAACTCGGAGAATGTCATCGATTGCGGCAAGGTCGTTCTTGCCCTCAAGCACGCCTTCTAGACTCGCTTTCTCGTTCAGTACCAGATTGGCCAAGCGAACGAGGTTGGCGACCTCGACTTTGCGGGCCTTGCGTTTTGAGCTCATCAATGCCGGCTTGAACTCGAGAGCTCCCATGCCGCGAGTTCCGACATAGCAAAGGCGCTCCACCGGATTGAAGCTTTCAGGCGTGCGGCCTTGTTCTGCCAGCCAGGCGTTGATTAGTCGATCGCCATATTTGTCGGGAAGGGCGTCCGCCAGCATTCCCGGTAATCCCTTGAACGTTGTCCTGGGCAAGGCAGGGAAGGAGTAAGGATCCTGACTTAAAGGCATCACGAGCGGTGATAATTCGATTCCGGATTGGGAGAATTCAGGGTCGTACTGGAAGACGGCATACCCTTCGTCCGCCAACCACGAAACGGCTGCGATCTCGCGTCCCCAGAGATTGATGGATGCGTCGGTAGATGGCTCAGCCATGTGCTAGCTCTTTGTTCCCCATTCCCACGGTTTGGTCTTCTTGGTTGGCTTGGTTGAGCTTGAACGTTGCCGCTCAACCCCCTTCGTCCGCACCCGCTCGATTGGTCTGATGCGCGGATCGGGAACAAGGAGATCGACATTCTGCTGGATTTTCAGCGAAATCAGGACGCGGATGAGCGAGTCGAGTGTAGGATTATCCCCCGACTCGAGTCGCCTTAATGTACGCTCGGAAATGCCTGCATCCTGGGCGAGTTCAGCCTGCGTGATGTTTCGCGAGAGACGGAGTCGCTCGAGTTTCTTGCCAATGTCCCTCGTGATTGTTTCTGGAGTTCTCACGCGCACCTGTTTATTATCGGCCATATGTGACCTCATAATCCGTTTTTTAGCACTAGTAGGCCACATACGGCCGCTACTATGCATTTATAAAATTGAGACAATAGGACATATAAGGCCGTTTATGGCAAACTTCAACCGCTGTAGGTCGCATATGGCCGCTTAAAATAGTTTGGTGGTTTCTAACCTGAAGACAATGAAGGATAGGACATCGTCTTGAGCAACAAAAAAGCAAGAGGTCCCGACATTGGATTGCGCCAGGCCAAAAGGCTCAGTCAGTTGTACGAGCGGGAATGTGGTCTCTACCCGTGGTTGGCAACTCGATCTTAGGAACGGGAACACAATGGGACCGCGGCTCGTCATGGTCGCTATCCGCGCCCACTTAGGCATCATGTTGACAAGACGTTGGTGGTTCCAAATCATCACACGGACGTCAGGCAAACATCTCCGGCACCTTTCATGCTGTGTCCGCGTTCGGCGTAGTGCGGCGAGAGTTGGCCAGAGCGATGCCCGCGAGTGTTGCGGCTATTCCCAAAACCGCGAGCCAGTTCAGCGTTTCGCCAAAGAATGCGGAGCCCATGGCCAAACCGAACACGGGTACGAGAAAGGCAAAGCTATTGGCACGACCGAGCTCGGTGGTGCGCAGGATGTCGCTCCACAGCCAATAGGCGAGTGCCGATCCAAATAGGGCGAGACCAACGAGAATGGCCAGGAATTGCGGCGTGAAGGCTATGGCGAAAGGGTCTTCGAATACTGCGGCACCGCCGATTAGCGGGACCGCGCCGATCAGCATCTGCACACCCATCGCCATCAGCAGATCGACCCGTTCCACAATCGCACGTATCAACACGTTGCTCACCGTGATGCCCAGAGCTGCCAGCAGGATATAGCCTATCCCCAGGCCATAGGCGCCGGCGGCGGGCGTCTGCATTTCCGGCGCCGCTATCAGAATGATGCCGGCAAAGCCCATCGCCAGGCCCACCTTGCCGCGCCAACCGAGCTGCTCACCCAGAAAGACAGCTGCCAGGGCAGCGGCCATGAGTGGTTGGGCGTTCGCTATCACCGTGGCAATGCCGGGCGAGACGAATTCTGAGGCCATGAACATGCCGAGAAATCCGAGCGACGTAGCCCCAAGGCCAACTCCGGACAGTGCGAGCCAGACACGTCTCCCGCGCGGCCAGCGTCGACGCAGGACGATCCCCGCGCAGAGTAGTGCAGCTCCGGCGAGGAGAGCTCGCAGCGCCGCGAATGTCAGGTGCGGGGCATGGGCAGACCCCGCCACGATGAGCGGAAAGCAAATGGCCCAGAGGAACATCACCAACAAAATCTTCGCGAACTTTTCCAGGTTCATTCTGCGACCGCCGCCTTCGTTATCGCGCCGGTCATCAGATTGCTGGCCCCAATCTGCGGCACGTCGGCTGGCGTATCGCGAAGCGTGCGCTCCTCCGCATCAACATAGCCGCGCGTCCATGGAAGGGAGTCGAACCTGCGTGTGAGCTGTATCTGGAAGACCACAAGCCCATTAAAGCGAAAGCCCGCCTCGCAGGCGGCCAGGTAAAATTCCCACATTCGGCAGAAGCGTTCGTCGTAAAGTGCTGTCGCCTCGGTCCGACGCGCCAGGAAACGCTCGCGCCAAGCTTTCAGGGTCTCGGCGTAGTGCAGACGCAGCACTTCCAGATCAGTAACGATCAGCCCCGCGTGCTCGATCGCAGGCGCGATTTCGGACAGCGAGGGGATGTAGCCGCCGGGGAAGATATACTTGCGGAGCCAAGGGTGCGGCGCGGCCGGTTCGGCCACGCTGCCGATGGTGTGCACCAATGCCACGCCGTCATTCGTCAGCAGGGAGGCGACCTTGGCGAAATATTCGCTGTAGTGGCTGGCGCCAACATGCTCGAACATTCCGACTGAGACGATCCGGTCGTAAGGCCCTGTCTCATGGCGGTAGTCGCGTAACTCGAACCGCGCCCATTTGTCCAATCCCTCGCGCCGGGCTCGAGCGGCTGAGTATTTCTGCTGCTCGACCGACAAGGTGACGCCGGTGACGTTCGCCCCTGTCGTGCGCGCAAGGTAAAGGCCAAGGCCGCCCCAGCCTGAACCTATGTCGAGTACCTGCTGCCCTGGCGCAAGCTGCAGCTTGGCCGCGATGCGGCGCATTTTTTGCTCTTGGGCCGTTTCGAGGCTGTCTGCTGGCGTTTTGAAGTATGCGCACGAATACTGACGTTCAGGGTCGAGGAAAAGCTCATAGAGATCGTCCCCCAGATCGTAGTGATGGGCCACATTTTTCTGCGCACGACCAACCGGATTGTGCATCAGAAACCGCCGGCCCATCATCCTTAGTCGCTTATGGACCCGGCGCGACCAAGGGCCCGGTCCGCGTCCGATATTCGATAGGCAGAGCGCGAGAAAGTCGTAGAGATCGCCTTGTTCCACCGTCAGCGTGCCGTCCATCCAGGCCTCACCCAGGGCGAGGTCGGGATTGAGCGCGATGCGCCGCAGCGTCGGCCAGTCGTGGAGGGCGATGGCGCATTCCAGCACGCCCGATCCGTAGCGGCGCGTCTCGCCGTCGGGCAGGCGCAGCCACACGGTGCCGGCGCGGGCGATCCTGCGCAGCGCGCGATCCAGGATCCACAGCGCCACGGGTGCACGGCGACCGGGCTTCTGGACCGTTGGCCCCGGAGCCGCGACGATCGGTTGGAGTTTCATGACCCTTCCTCCATATGTAGCCGCGTCGCGGGCTGGCGCGCCTCGCCGTGATCGCCGTGCCGACACCAGACGCAATCGCAATTCTCGTGGCTGCAACTCGGATCGGCGAGCGGCGCCCGGTAGCGCCTGAGCGCGATCGGCAACGCCAGCTGCTTGAGCGGCGTCAGGTCGTAGGCGCGGCGCAGGAGATCGCCGGTGTCGCGGCGGGCCAACCGACCGATAGCAAGCCGCATCCCCGGCTCTCGCGCCGTGTTGAAGATCCACCGGTTGGCGATTCCCGCCTTCAGCGTCCGGCCAAGCTCAGCCCGCCACCGCGCGGCGTAGTCGCCTCCATCGAGAATGCTCTCGGCCGCCAACACGCCGGAACGAATGGCATAGCGCAAACCGAAAGCCGCGAGCGCGTCCTGAAAGCCTGCATGTTCGCCGACTACCGGATGTCCACCCTGCATAGCGCTTTTCGGCAGGCGTATGTTGCCATAGCCACCGAAAGGGCGAGGGTTTGTCATTTCCAGCCCGACATGGGCTCGGAAGAAATTCTCGGTCGCCTCCACGTACTTCGCCTGCTCGCGAAAGCGAGTGAACATGCAACTAGCCACGGTGCCGCGACCGCCCTGCACCAGCAGATAGGCGTAGCCTCCCGGCGCGACATCGTGCCCGAGCGCCAGCCAGGCGCCGTCGGCGATACCGGTCTTGAAGACGTGGCCGGCAGCAATCACGCCAGCCTCGCGCGGCCCGGCGGCGAGAACGCCCACGCCGGCGAAGCTGCCAACCCTGTCGCCGAAAACGACCTCCACACCGGCGGCCCGAGCCTGGGCCAATAGCGCGCTGTCGAGCGTACCCTCCGCTGAGCCCCGGCGCAAAAGGTAGAAGAGAGGTCTCCGCCCTTGGACCAGATGAGGTCTCCCGTGCGGATCGAAAATTGCACCCCGATCAAAGGCATGGCACTCGAAATCGGCAGCAATGCCGGCGGCCGCGAGTTCCGCTAGAACGTCTGATTCGCGCGTCCAGTTCTCAAGCCCCTGGAAATCGTCATGAAAGCGGTGACCAACGCAGTCCTTCCACTCGCGCACCACCACATTCGCTCCGCCACGGGCAAGCACGATCGCACAGGCAAGACCGGCAGGCCCCGCCCCCACGATCGTGATCGCCTCATTCGGGCTCGGCCGATCGGTCCCCGACCTCTGCTCGGATGGGGCGGCGATGCAATTCCGGGATTGCGTCATTCGTCGAGTTTCGTTCATGGGCCTCAACTCTCGGCAACGCAGCCTACAGAACGGCTGATAACCGACTGCGGATCTGTGGTTTACTCTGCGACGGGCAGCACGCCACTGCTGATGCTGGCGGCGCAGATTCTTGGTTGGCAATTCACCCGTTGAACCCAGCGCTGCTAACGGCGCCACATCCGCTTCACAGGCAGAAGAAGGGGTACGGGCACCTGTCGTCTCGAACGCACGACGATCCCAAGCAGAAGAACGGTCATGGCGAGTGTTGCAAAGGTCTGTGTCATCATTTTCGTTTGCTCCACTTAACGCCCCGGTAGAGTTACCTCGGCGCTCTTTAGGTAGACGCCGATTGGCGAGAAATATTACACTGCGCGCAGCAGTCTCTCGGTTGGGCGTCAGGTCGGAGTTCGACTACAATCACCCGGTAAAGCCCTCTCAACATATAGCTTTCTCGCCAAAGGAAGAGTTTCGGAGCGGGGGTGAAGGAGCGGATCGACTTTTCTATTTTGTGGCGACACAGGGCTCAAGTAGGAGGAACATCAGACGTACTCCCGGCCTGTGAGGGAGCAAGCGTTCCGGTCGGTTACAATCGACGAAGATCGCTTGCCCGCCGGTTATCAACGTGTCAATGGTTAGCTGCTGGTAGCAGGATCAAGCATTTTGAGCGGCTGACTCGTCGAAGTTAGAGGCAGCCGCGATGTCGGTCTTTCGCCCTGCGTTGATGTTTGTTTTCTCGACTCATGCCATCGGGTTAGTTCGGTTGGCCTACGAGTAACAAAGTTTAGGAAATTAACCCGCCCTGGGATTGCGCTCGGGGGAGTTTCTGACGGTGCCGGCACCGAGATTGAACCAGGCAGCTATCAGTAATCCAGCGAAAATAGCCGCGGAGGAGGACAGGTAAATCGTTTGTCTTGCCGTGACATTCCCTCTTGATTGCATGGGCGGATAGGTTCATCGAGAGACCGACAGAGACAAAGTCGCATCTCACCGAAATTCGTCAAGGTTTACGCTGTTCGTAAACAGTCCCCCGCCGAGACAGGCCAAGCGCCACTTGCATCGTGACATCACGCCGGATCCGGGCAACGAGGGCCCTCGCTTCGCGAATTTCCAGGTCAAGGGCCTCGGCGACTTCCGCCAGTGGCTGCCCCTCGATATCGCAGCGCAGGAACAACTCCTTGCGAAGTTTACAAGCACAGCTCCCCGATTCAGGCAAACAGGCGCAGAACATAGTGTCGAGTATCGCGCGAAACTCAGCGTCGATCTCCATTCCGGGGGGACCAGTTTTTGAATACTTGCGAAGCGTCATCGCCTTGCCCTTTCCATCCATATACGGCCCGGAAAATCCGTAATAGATAGACGCGCAATGGCGAAATTTATTACCGGATGAAGGCCCCGTCGGTTGACTGTTTGTCCGCGCAATGTGTGGCGTGTTCGGGGTTTTTACAGCCCCCGGGGGGACAAGAGCAATCGTCAAAGCCATGCTGACAACAGCCACCGCAATGAGCAAGCAACTGGTCACGCAGGGCCGCACGGGCACGGTGCAGGCGCACTGCCAGTGTACCAGACCTGATGCCCAGATCGGCTGCGACCATCGCGCGGTCTTCCTCGTCGACGTCGATCCGTTGAATCAATATGGCGTCCGTCGGGCGCAGTTTGGGTACTAAACCCTTGATGCAACCGCAGACCATCGCCATCGCCTCACTCGATTCAACATATTCTTCCGCCGATTGCATCTCGCGTGCAACGGCATCGTTCAGCCGCCGCCGCCGCCCAGCCTTGCGGAAATGGTCGTTGAGCGCCGAGCGCAGGATCGCATATAGCCAAGCATCCAGTCGCTCGGCATCTCGCAGTTGGTCCTGCCGGGCAAGGACGCGGATACAAAATTCCTGCAGCACGTCCTCGGCCTCTTCGCGATTGCGCAGCCGCTTCTCAAGGAAGCCCAGAAACGCGGCTCTACCTTGCGCCAGAGCCTGGTCCAGCCCGCCATCACCGGTCGCTCCAACAGCCTCTCTGTTCCCACACATGACCCGTGCTCCCAAGTGTCTGATCGCTAGCCTTTTTATGCGAACAAAACAGGACATTCTCGCGCACACTTGTTGCGCGCAATGATGTAGATCAAGTGAAGTGTTCCTAGCCCCGCAAGGAGGCAGAAAAACGAAATATAGGCGTAGCGAAGGAAGAGGATGTCCACGACGACTACGGCGACGATGGTCAGAGCAAACCAGCGCATGTGGTAGTAGGTCGAAATCAGCGGCGGAAGGATGATCAGGAACAGATATATGACGTAGGTCATCCACCGCGGCATCATATAGTCGAGGATCATCGTTCCTTCATAGGCAAGGCTATCCTGATTGACCGTGACCCGCACCCAGTCCGGATTGGCTAGGTGCGGCACGTAAAGCGACAGTCCGAATGCTAGTCCGGCCACCGACATCGCCGCCATCCAGGGCCGGCGTCGGCTGTTTGGTGGTTCCAGCACCCAAGAGGCAAGTGGGATCCAGAATGGCCACATAAACCAGGTGAAGAAGATGAACCCCAAAGCCCCGAGAAGCGTTGCAGCCGGATCGCCCGTGTTCACTCCCCACCAAACATTACCCTCCATGAATTGCTGCACACCGGCAAAGACCGGCATAAGCGCCACCGGCAAATAGCGGCGGTTGATTGCCCAAGCCCGAGTGACTGCATAGCTGCCGCCGACAACGAGAAATGCGCTGGCTGTGAAACTGACGGATTGGGAAAGGCACATGGCGCAGAGGGACCCTGAAGTTATAGATTGGAGAATAGATGTTGATCTGGCGGACAATTCCTCCCGGCATCATTTTATTGATACCATTGTGGACATAAGTAGCTTAGGCCACTTGTCGAATCCGGGGTTGCTACTGGAACCCGACTTAATCGGTACTATCCACACCGATTTTCTGTGGCAACGTCAACGAAACCGCACCTATCCGGAGGTCGCCCCCTTGCTCTATTCCAGTCTGCTCACGGTTTCGGTCTTTTTCATCACTGCTCTTATTCATCTCGGAGCCCTGCGATGGTGCTCCCGTGGTATGGCCGCTATCCCCCTAACGCCCTCGGCGCGCGTGCTGGCGGTTGCCGCGTTGCTCTTCACTGCCCATATTGCAGAAATCGCGCTTTACGCGATCACTTATTTTCTCGCAGAACATGTGTTCTTGGTCGGTGGCTTCGCTGGCTTACCGATCGCTGCGCCTCTCGACTATTTCTACTTCTCGGCGACTGCCTACACTTCGCTCGGCATCGGTGACATCTTCCCCACCGGTCATATACGTTTCCTGACCGGGATCGAAGCTCTGAACGGCCTACTGCTGGTCGCATGGTCAGCCTCGTTCCTGTTTGCACTAATGAACCGGATTTGGGAGTGGCAGCCCTGCGTGCGCCCCAAGCGATGAGAGAACACAGCCAAGAGCGCATCATTCCGTTTTTCTTGCACAAGTCATCAGGGCAATCAGCGCAATGACTGCGGAGAGCGCCGAACCGGCGAGCACCGCCAGTTTGGCAGTATCTGCGAGGAGCGGATCGTGAAACGCAGCCGTCACGATGAACAGGCTCATCGTAAAGCCGACACCGGCGAGCAGGGCAGCCAACGCGATGTCACGCGCAGTGACCATGGCTGGTAGGGATCCGATCCCCAAACGAACCGCGAGCAGCGTACCCAACAACACACCGAGGGGCTTGCCCAACACGAGTGCTGCTCCGATGCCAAGCGCTATCGGTTCAATGGCTAGCGCGGGTTGCGCAAGATCGAGCGGAACGCCTCCATTGAAAAATGCGAACATCGGTACCACGAAGAAGAGAGCGATCGGGGATATGCGGCGCATGGTACTCGTGACCGTATGGGGCTGGAAGGATGAAAGCGGGAGCGAGAGGCCGACCACCGCACCCGCCGCGGCACCTTCGAGGCCTGTCGCAATAAGCCCGGTCCACAAGACCGCCCCGGCCAGAAGATAGGGCGCGAGGTGCGCATATCGGCACCGGTTGAGGGCGAACAGCGTCAGCAGGCCGGCGATGATGACTGCAACTGGCCACACAGCCGCCACTTCGCCGTAGAAGAGCGCAATCACAATCACAGCTCCGAGATCATCGAAGATAGCGGTCGCTGTGATGAAGGCTATGACCCCAGGGGCGACCCGACCGCCAAAAAGCGACATAAGCCCCAAGACCAGCACGATATCGGTGGCAATCGGGATCGCCCAACCGTTAAGGGCTACAGGATCTGAGAAATTGAACAAGGTGTAGACTGCCGCCGGCAGGATCATACCGCCAAGTGCTGCGGCAGCAGGAACCGCAGCCGTACCCGGCGACGCGAGAACACCTGTGGTGATCTCTTGGTTGGTATGGAGGCCGATCTGAAAAAAGAAGACTGTCAGCAGTCCTTGGTTGATCCAGTCGATCAAGGGTGCCTCAATCTGCAGCTCGGCTAGACCCAGCCGCAAAGGATAGTGGTGAAGGAAAGCATAGCCATCGGAAAGTGATGAATTTGCCGCGATCATTCCCAGCGCAAGTGCTAGGAGCATCGCAGCGCCAGCACGACGTCCGTCCCGGATCGCTCGCGGTATGGCCACCGTCATGGCTGGACATCTTCACGCTGTGACGCCAGCCAGCGCGACAAGTAGCTCCGTTCGTAGATAAACACTGCGGCGATGGCTGAAACAGCATAGGCAACAATTGCGGGGTCGCTTCTCAGCTTCATCGCTGTGAACGCAGCAAGGACAAGGGCGTCGAAAGTGATTGCTATCAGGAGCACAGGCGCGGCGGCTTTGATTTCCTGTCGCCGAAACCGCCAGACACCAAATTGCACCACCATGTCCATCACGAGATAGAAAAAGGCTCCGAGCGAGGCGATCCGGCCGAGATCAAAGAGAATGGCCAATGTAGACGCGATCACTACCGTATAAATTAGCGTGTGCCGCTGGATCGGTCCTGACATACCGAAATGGCGGTGCGGAATCATCTCCATCTCGGTGAGCATGGCGAGCATTCGAGACACTGCAAAGACGCTGGCGAGCACCGCTGAGGCCGTAGCCACGACCGCTAACAGCACCGTGAGCAGAAACCCAACTTGGCCCAGAGCCGGTTCCGCGGCTTCTGCCAGGGAATAGTCGCGGGCTGCGACGATCCGGTCAATGGTCAGGCTCGATCCCACTCCGAAGGCCACGAGCAAGTAGACCAATACGCACAGTGCTATGGATATCATTATAGCGCGCCCGACATTGCGATGGGGGTTTGTGATCTCGGCACCACTGTTGGTGATTGTGGTGAAGCCCTTGAACGCAAGGATGGCGAGCGCCACTGAGGCGATGAACCCGGTCGCGCTGAGTTCGCCCCCGTCTTGCGATGCGGCGGCGAAGCCAAACCCGCTCGACCACAGCGCCGCGATCCCGAACAGCGCGATACCGCCAATTTTGATCACCGCCATGACCATCGAAAACAGCCCGATCGACCGGTTGCCGGCGATATTCACCAAAAAAGCGAAGAGGATCACCGAGACGGCGAGGATTGGTACGAGCGGTCCGCCGTTAATGTCGAAAGGTCTCAACAGATAGGCGGCAAAGGTCCTGGCCACGAGACTTTCCGCAATAACCATGCTGAGCGCCATCAAGAGCGCGGCGCCCGCGGCGATCGCACCTGGGCCGTAGCACTTCTGCAGAATCATCGCGATGCCGCCTGCCGAAGGCCAGGCGTTCGACATCTTGATGTAGCTGTATGCGCTGAACCCTGTGACGATTGCACCGGCGATGAAAGCCAGTGGAAAGATTGGCCCGGCAAGCTCCGCAATCTGTCCGGTTAATGCAAAAATACCTGCGCCGATCATTACGCCGGTGCCCATGGCGATAGCACCGCCCAGTGTTATCGAACCGGCTTTATAGGTTTCATTGGAATGACTATGTTTCAATACTTTGCCTCGTCTCACACGTTTTCTCTGGCGACGTACGCTGCACACCATCGGAAATTGAAATGATCATGCCTGGCCGCGACAATCATCGGATGTTTGACCTGTCCGCGTCGTTGTCCAGCGAGAGTACACCATGTCGCAGTGCAAAGATCTCCGTTGCCCTCTTACACGAAGAATTTGGCAACCAGTACGATCGAAGGCTCCAACATCGTTCACCACCGGAACTGTCGATTTCGTAAACGGCAGCATCGTCGTTCGGATCAACACAGCGCGACACTCGCCCTGCGGAAAGCAGATGTACGACAAGGAGCCAGGCGAAATAGCGTACAACCGTCATCGGCGCGCTCCCGTAGCAGCGTAACGCCAGGCTTTAATCCGCATCGCGGGAAGCAAGGCGTGAAGCTCTGCCAATGCCGTGTCATAGTCAAGGTAATCTACGATGTTCGTCACTTTACCGGGCAGCCAACCATTGGTGGGCAGTGCGCGTAGCGCAATCAGGATCATGGCAGCGGTGAGTTCAGCCTGATCGCCGCCGTCAAAATACCGCGCAGCAATCAACCTTCGGTCCGAAGTCTGAGCCTCAACAGCTATCCGTGTCCGTCTCGCTGCGAGCCTGGGTAGCAGCCGCGTTGTCCGGGCGATGGTATGGGCATGGCGCAGCAGTAGCGGGCCGAGTCCGATTCGCAAGAACAACACGATCGATCGGGTGACATATCCTGGATCGACGGCAAGATACGTCTCCACGCGGGTCTTGCTGCCCGCTGGCAGAATGCCATGATCAGGAAAACCGACCCCCAGAGCAAGGCGCGCCCTCGTGCATTGTCCGAATACAAAGCCGCGCCGCCGTTCGCCCGGTGATACAATCGCGCCGTTCTGCCCGTCTTTATACGGCGTCCCCAACGCGCGAATAAACCACTCTGTGGCAGCAAGGCCATAGTGTCGTCCCATGCCTAACTCGAGACCGATGTCGATGGAATCTACGTTCGGGCCTCGCGCGATTTCGGCGCCCATCAACGTGCTGAGCCCCGGCGCGGTACCGACACATAGGACAAGAAGCCCCGGCCCGTTCCGGGCTGCTCGCGAGAGATCGTAGATATAACCGGGCGTTGCCGATGTATCGAGTACGGTGCCTCCGCGTGCGATGATCGCCGCTACCGCCACGGGTGGCGTTGCCTCGGTAAGATTGACGACCGTAGCACCATCCGGGATGGCTGTAGCGGAGCCGGGAGTACGGATGTCGATGGGACGCCCTGAGAGCCGAGACGGTGAGAGCCCCTCCGGTACGCCGCCACCCCGCGACAGGAGCGTGATCCCCCAACGACCATCGCTCTGTAGAAGTGGGATCAGGTGTCGACCGACGTCACCCGATCCTCCGATCAGTACAAGGGTCTGGCTATCGAACTTTCTGCGCTCACTAAGATCCATGCGCCCGTGTCCGGACGTTGGGAATGAAAGCTGGCACTCTCGTCGTATATTGATCCCAGGCGTCTGCGAATCGAGCGCGGCTGTCGGCTTCTTCGCTGCGGGCGAGGCGAGCGTACATCCACACCAACACGGGGAACATTGCGAGGGTGAGCAGCGTTGGCCATTGCACCAGGAATCCGAGCATGATCAGCACGAAGCCGACATATTGCGGGTGCCGGATGCGGGCGTAAGGGCCGGTCGTGGCGCTGTGCCTGCCAGAGGTGGTGCCACGCTACCGAGATCAGCCAGAATCCACCGCCGATCAGCAAGAAGCTCAACAGGTGGAACGGTCCGAAATGCGGATTCGCTCGCCAACCGAGGATCATTTCTGGCAAATGGCCGCTGTCATGGGCGAGCCAGTCGACTCCCGGATAGGCTGTTTGCAGCCAACCCGAGAGCATATAGATCGTCAGCGGAAAACCGTACATCTCGGTGAACAGTGCGACGACGAAGGCGCTGAACGCCCCGAAGCTGCGCCAGTCGCGCGAGGTCTGCGGCTTGAAGAAACTGAAGGCAAATATTATGAAGACGGCTGAGTTGATAAAAACCATGAACCACAGGCCGTAGGAATATCCGGGCTCGGTCATGACTTGCTGCCTCCCGAGCCATGCCCACCATGCATGAAGAAATGCATGCCGACGCAGACGAGCAGCAGAAGCCAGAGGAACGAATAACCGCCGAAGATATGAATGCGGTGTTCGTAACCCAGAAGCAAACCGCCGATCACGAGGGCGCCGATGAGAACGGTGCCGGTACGAGATTTCCAGAACGACGGCGGGCGGTGGATGCCATTGCCTGTTTCTTGGTCTCCCTGAGAGTTGTGGTCGAGCATCTGCTTATGTTCCTTTCTCATATCTTTGCCCCCCGCAGGCGCAGTGCATTCAACACCACGGAGAGCGAGGAGGCACTCATCGCAAAAGCGGCGAAGATTGGGCCGATCAGGATGCCGAGGAACGGGTAGAGAATGCCCGCCGCGATCGGCACGCCGGCGCCATTGTAGATCAGGGCGAAAAACAGGTTCTGGCGGATGTTGCGCATCGTCGCACGGGCCAGCCGACGGGCGCGCACGATCCCGTCGAGGTTGCCCTTTACCAACGTGATACCCGCGCTTTCTATCGCCACATCGGCGCCTGTGCCCATAGCGATGCCGACATCAGCCTGCGCCAGGGCCGGAGCGTCGTTTACGCCGTCACCCGCCATGGCGACCTTGCGGCCCTGCTGCTGCAACTCTTTGATGATCCGCGCCTTGTCCTCCGGCAGCACGTCGGCGCGGATCTCGTCGATGCCGAGCCGGCTGGCGATCGCACGGGCAGTGCGTTCGTTGTCGCCCGTTGCCATGATGATACGTAATCCCTGCTCGTGGAGTGCCACTATCGCCGCGGGCGTTGTCTCCTTGACCGGGTCTGCGACCGAGACCATTCCGGCGATCCGGCCGTCGAGCACGACGAACATCACCGTCTCGCCTTGGTCGCGGCGCACATTGGCCTTGGAGGCAAGTTCGCCCGCGTCGAGCCCAAGGTCCTGGACGAGCTTGAGGTTGCCAAGGGCCACCGCGCGGGAATCGACGCGACCCTTGACGCCTTTGCCGGTCACCGCCTCGAAATCGGTGGCCTCGGCGAGCTTCACGCCACGTTCCTCAGCGCCGGCGACGATCGCCTCAGCCAGCGGATGCTCCGAGCCCTTCTCCAGCGTTGCCGCGAGACGCAGCACCTCGGCCTCGTCGTGGCCCGTTTCGGGCAGGACGGCGACCAGTTTCGGCTTGCCCTCCGTCAGGGTGCCGGTCTTGTCCACGATCAGCGTATCGATCTTCTCAAACCGCTCCAGCGCTTCGGCGTTCTTGATCAGCACACCCGCTTGAGCGCCACGACCGGTCGCAGTCATGATTGACATCGGCGTGGCGAGGCCTAGTGCACATGGGCATGCGATGATCAGGACAGCCACCGCCGATACCAGCGCATAGGCAAAGGCGGGCGCCGGACCCCAGATTGCCCAGGTGACAAACGAAAGCACCGCGACGGCGATCACTGCGGGCACGAACTTGCCAGCCACCATATCGGCCCATTTCTGGATCGGCGCACGGCTGCGCTGCGCGGCCGATACCATCTCGACGATCTGAGCCAGCATGGTGTCGGACCCGACCCTAGTCGCCTGCATAATCAGGCTACCAGTGCCGTTGATCGTGGCGCCGGTCAACTTGTCCCCTGCAACTTTTTCCACCGGAATTGGTTCACCGGTGATCATGCTTTCATCGATCGAGGAACGGCCCTCGACCACTTCGCCGTCCACCGGTACCTTGTCGCCAGGGCGCACGCGAATACGGTCTCCAACCTGGACATGTTCCAGCGGTACTTCCTCCTCGGTGCCATCCTCGCGGACCACCCGCGCCGTCTTGGCCGCGAGGTCGAGAAGCGCGCGGATCGCCTTGCCGGTTCCCTCGCGAGCACTCAGTTCCATCACCTGGCCGAGAAGCACCAAGGTAACGATCACCGCTGCCGCCTCGAAATAAACACCGACGGCGCCGGTTTCGGGATCCCGGAAACCCAGGGGGAAGATGCCGGGCGCGATCACCGCGACAATGGAATAAGCGTAGGCCGCACTTACTCCCATACCGATCAGACTGAACATGTTAAGGTTCATGGTGCGGAATGATTTCCAGCCACGCACGAAGCATGGCCAGCCCGACCACAGGATCACCGGCGTGGCCAGCGCTACCTCGAGCCAAAGCGAGACTTTTTCGCCGAATAACTCGCGAATTGCCATAAGCCCCAGATATGGTGTCATCGTCAGGATAAGGAGTGGAACGGTTAGTGTCGCACCGATCCAGAAACGGCGAGTGAAGTCCGCCAGTTCGGGGTTCGGAGCGTTGACCGCCATCGTCGCCGAGGACAACTCCAGCCCCATGCCGCAGATAGGGCAATCGCCCGGTTCCCTCTGCCGCACCTCCGGGTGCATCGGGCAGGTATAAATCGCGCCGGTCCAGTCGGTGGGCACCTTGTCATATTTCCCGCCGGGTGCCGGCGCGGTGGCGTGTTGGCTATGGCCGGCATGGCCATGCGCCGCGTGGCCGTGTCCCCCGGCCTCCCCCTCGGGTACGAGAAACATGCCGCATTTAGGGCATTTGCCCGGCCCTTCTTGGCGCACTTCGGGATGCATAGGGCAGGTGTAGATAGCCTCGGCGCTGGTCTCGTGCGGGTGATGGTGTTGGCTCTTGTTCATGGCCTGTCCTACATGTTTTGAGGTCGATAGGTGACCCCGTTGACTTCCTGCAGTTCGCGGATATTAACAGCGATGCGCGCGACTTGAGCCGTAGCCTTTTCCAGCGACATGCCACCACAAAGCCTTTGGTGATGCCGCACACCATTTTGAGCTGCCATTTGGAATGCCTGATCACCATGGTGCCTGAGATTGTTAATGCCATATTTGAAGGACGGCCCATATTCGGTCCCTGGCACGCTCTGGTCATGACAAGCCGAACAGACGATGTTGAAATAGCGCTCAACCTCCTGTGAGGCGACCAGAAGTGTGGGTATAACGCAAGCCGCCTGCACCAGCTCACCGGCTGCTTCTTCCGTCCGCGTGGGGTGACGCGCGCATATGCTCTGGTCCCGTGGGAGTACAAGCTGGGCGATACGGGTACAGATAGCTTTTTTGGCCTTGTGCTGCACGAGTGGCATTAGTTGTTCGAACGTGCCTGCAGCCCGGCAATATCTGACGGATCGAGCATCGCGCCGACAGTCCCCAACTCAGCGACGGCCGCAGCAGCAACCGCCCTCGGCCGGCACTGTGGCGGGTTTCTCCACCGGAGTCTTTTCAACGTCCGCAGCAGGCGAACTCGCGGAGCCTGTTGCAGCATCGCCACAACATGCCATCGGCTGGCGGGTGTGTGTGTGGGCCTTCGGCCGGAATCAAATTCGTCTTGTCCATGTTCGGTCTCCTTCCGTTGAGGATCGACATGTAGACGCCGGCGAAGGTGCGGCATTACATAGAGTAATTCCGCTGATAGTCGGACCCGGTTTACTTGTCGGCTGTTCTCCGATGCCGACATAGGGATAGTCAGTGACAGTAACGAGTGTGAACATTTTTTCCCAGCCTCGTTGATGTCCCACCCTTGAGGTCTACCTGATACGAATACTGTTCGCTCACCGGTAGGTTGGGTCTGGGCATGGACGTGTCCCAGGGCCCATTGGTCGCGAAGCAGGCAGGGCGGTTCCACAGGCGGAAAATGGCCAATTCCCGTGCCACTTGCGCGCAGCGGCCGGCAAGGGACGCTGTCGCCGCTTCTGGCGACGAAGATGCCGACCCAGCACATTTCCAGCTCACCATCCGCGCCCTTGTCCTGCCTTGCTCTTCGCGGCCTCCGGGTTCCGCTCCGAAACTTGAGGAAGCGGAAACCTGAACAGAGGACCACGCAGAGCGCGGAGAGTGAATGGAAAAAGCAGATCTCGAAGAGCTGAAGGAAAAAGTCGCCTGTGGGGCCGTCCTGGAAACCGCCGGCTTTGCCGTCGACAAAAAAGAAAGCACACGCAGGGCGGTCAAGTACCGCCGTGGCGGCGACATCATCATTGTCATTCATGACGGCAAGGGCTGGTTCGATCCCCTGTCGGATGCCAAGGGTGACGTGTTTCGTCTGGTCGAACATCTCGACGGACTTCCCTTTGCCACCGCCCTTCATGTCGTTGCAGACCTCGTCGGTTTTAGGCCGGCTGAGCCCGCCTGGATCCGCCAGGCCAGGGAGAAGGCACCGCACCAGACGGTGGCGCAACGCTGGCAAAACCGCCGCGAGCCGTGGCGCGGCTCGGCGACCTGGCGCTATCTCAGCGATGCGCGCTGCATCCCCGAACCGATCCTGAGACAAGCCATTGCTGCTGATGTGCTGCGCGAGGGTCCGCACGGCAGCATGTGGGCCGGTCATATCGATGAGGCCGGTCGTCTCACCGGCTGGGAGGAGCGGGGGGCGAGGTGGCGCGGTTTCGCCAGCGGCGGTGCCAAGGTTCTTTTCCGGTTCGGGCCGGTTGACGCAACGCGTCTCTGCGTCACCGAGGCGGCGATCGACGCCATGAGCCTAGCCGCGATCGAACGTTTGCGACCCGGATCGCTTTATCTGAGCACCGGTGGAGGCTGGTCGCCATCGACCGAAGTCGCCCTGCGCGGGCTTGCGACCCGCCCGGACGTTCTCCTGGTCGCGGCGACAGATGCCAACAGCCAGGGTGAGACCTTTGCCGAGCGCCTGCGGATCCTTGCCGAAGAGGAAGGCTGCAACTGGCAGCGGCTCAGACCGCGGTCCGATGACTGGAACGCCTGTCTGAAAGAGAAGGGGTGAGAAGAGAGGAGAGAGACGAAAGAAGAAAAACGGCTGCCGCATGCCCGCTGCCTGCGTCAAGGGTGAAGCTCCGCCCGGCTGACGCCGGCCCTTGACCCGGGTCACCGGAGAGGCGGCGCCAAGAAGAGGTCCGGAAAGGCTGAAGAAGATGGTGATACCGCCAGGGTGCGCCGCGCTCCAGCCCGTGACAGGCCTCAAAGGAGCCCGCCATGACCTCTCCAATTCGCAAGATCTATTTCGGTGTCACCGACCGCCGCCAGATGTTCCGTCTCTTCGACCGTCACGCCCGGCGGCCCAACCGCTGGCAGAAGGACAACAGCGCGCTTTATGCCGGCGAATGGTTTGAAATCGCGCAAGACCAGCACGACTATATGCTCGACATCCTGCCGCCGCTCTGGATGCGCGGGGACATGTTCGCCATGCGCGAATTCCTGACCGGCAACGTCACCAGCGTCTTTTATGCATTGCGCATCAACGGCGTGACCCGGTTCTTCCACGCCTATTGCGATCTGTCCGATCCCCGGTCCCCATATGGCATGCGCGAGGCCATCATCGAGCGCGAGCGCTGGCCGGTGAAGGCGATGACGCAAGAGGAGCGGATCGAGCATATCTGGAGTGCCACCCATGACGATTATCGCGGATATGCCGGTGAGGAGTTCATTCCTAAGCATCGCGGCAAGCGCACGGTTTTCGTGCACGGTCGGCCGGGGACGCGGTTTCAGCTGCTCGAAACCTTGAGCGACGCGCAGATCTCGGAAAAGCTGCCCGTTCAACTGCGCCACTTGCCGCACGTGCAAGCTGCGTGAGGTGACCCATGTTCACATTTGAAATTTCTGCGGTCCGCAAGGTCATTGCGCGCGGCGAAACGGATGCCGCCGCCAATGGCGGCTTCCGCAATCCCTATTTTGGCGGGAGGCAAGACGAGCGCGAAAAGCCCGGCTTCTGGCTGGTTGGCGACGAAGGCGTTTACGTCATGTCCAACGGCAAGCTCACTGAAGGACAAAGACCGCTCGTCGTCTATGCCGGCGAATGCGATCCGAAGGCCAATACCGACTGGTGGGACTACAAGCGCCGGCACTTCGGCGGCGACGATGGCGCCGAGTTTATCGATGCCGATCTGCTCATTCCAAGTTTTGACCGGAAACCCGAGGTGACCCATCTCGGCATCCAGCTTACCGAGAACGACATCTCGTTCTCGCTGATCACCCGCTAAACGCACCATCCAACTCCGCACGGTTCCCACACTGCAGGTTCGCCTGGCGGTGCGGTCTCGTGCGCCCGCAATCCAGGAGAAACCCACCATGGCTGACCACGATCCCTTCAATCTCGACATGTTCGGCAGCTCGCAGAATGCGCTCTCGTCCGGGCTTGGTTTTGGTGTGACCGCCTTTGCCGACAGCCCGATAATCGAACCGGACGAGACTGCCCGGCTGCCTGCGACCGCGCCGGCCAGACTACCCAAAAGCTGGCAGCTGACTGAGCGACAGTCCGCGGAAGTGTCTGAGCGTGGCAACAACTTCCATCTTTCCGGAAGCCGAGCCCTGGCGAAGGGTTGGAAGGCCCGCGCCCGCGACAATCTCGAAGCGATCCAGCTTGCCACGGCGATCGCGGCCGAGGACCGGCCCGCGAGTAGGGAAGAGCAGGCGCGTCTCATCCGTTTCACCGGCTTCGGTGCCTCCGACCTCGCCAACGCCATCTTCACCCGGCCGGGCGAGGACGGTTTTCGTACTGGCTGGGAAGACCTTGGAGAGGGCTTGCAGGAGGCGGTGAGCGACGCCGATTACGCCTCGCTCGCCCGCTGCACGCAATATGCGCATTTCACGCCCGAGTTCATCATCCGGGCGATGTGGAAGGGCTTACTCCGCCTTGGCTGGCGGGGCGGCCGCGTGCTCGAGCCAGGGATCGGCACGGGGCTTTTCCCGGCATTGATGCCGGAGGCATTCCGTGAGACCTCGTTCGTCACCGGTGTCGAGCTCGATCCGGTGACCGCGCGGATCACCCGGCTGTTGCAGCCGGTTTCCCGGATCCTCGAGGGAGATTTCGCGCGGACAGACCTGCCGGCGCATTTCGATCTCGCCATCGGCAATCCACCCTTTTCCGACCGGACCGTGCGCTCCGACCGCGCATACCGTTCAATGGGACTGCGGCTGCATGACTATTTCATCGCCCGCTCGATCGATCTCCTGAAACCCGGCGCGCTCGCCGCCTTCGTCACTTCATCGGGCTCGATGGACAAGGCGGATGCGACAGCCCGCGAACACATCGCCAGATCGGCCGATCTGATCGCGGCGATCCGCCTGCCTGAGGGCAGTTTTCGCGCTGATGCCGGCACCAATGTCGTGGTCGACATTCTCTTCTTCCGCAAGCGCAAGCTGGGTGAGCCGGAGGGAGATGCGACCTGGCTGGATCTGGCCGAGGTCGTTCCCGCCACCGAGAACGACGCGGCCATCCGCGTCAATCGCTGGTTCGCTGCGCATCCCGGCAACGTGCTCGGCCACCACGCTGCCACATCCGGCCCTTTCGGAGAGACCTATACCTGCCTTCCCACTGACGGTGACCTCGAGTCTGATCTGGATGCGGCCATCCTTTCTCTTCCGGAAGCTCTCTATGACGGCGAGCCCGACGCGATCGATTTCGATCTCGAGCTTTGCCCGGCAGCTATCGATGTCGCCAGGCCCGGGGCGCCTCATGTCCGCGAGGGCAGCTTCTTCTTCGACGCCTCGAAAGGCCTCATGCAGGTGATCAACGGCAAACCCGCCTCGGTTCCCGTCCGAAAGGGACGGTCGGGTGAAGGGTTCTCGGAAAAGCAGATCAACATCGTCAAAAAACTGATCCCGATCCGCGACGCGGTGCGTGCTGTGCTGAAAGCCCAGGAGACCGATCAGCCGTGGCGGGACCTGCAGGTCAAATTGCGCATCGCCTGGTCGAGCTTCGTGCGCGACTTCGGGCCGATCAATCATACCAGGGTCTCGATCACCGAGAACCATGAGACCGGCGAAACCCGCGAGACGCATCGCCGGCCGAACCTGCAGCCTTTCCTCGACGATCCGGACTGCTGGCTTGTCGCTTCCATCGAAGCCTACGCTCTCGACACGGACACGGCCAAGCCCGGTCCGATTTTCTCCGAACGGGCGATTGCACCGCGGGTCGTCCCGGTCATCACCAATGCCGCTGATGCACTCGCCGTGGTCTTGAACGAGCGCGGTCATGTTGACCTCGACCATATCGCCGAGCTTCTGCATGAGGACCGCACCACTGTGATCGAGGAACTCGGCAGCGCGATCTACCGCGATCCGGCAGATGGCTCATGGCAGACCTCCGACGCCTACCTCTCCGGTCCCGTGCGCGACAAGCTGGCGACGGCGCAAGCTGCAGCCGAACTCGACCCGGCTTACAAACGAAATGTCGAAGCGCTCGAAGCGGTGCAGCCGGTCGATCTCAGCCCGTCGGACATCACCGCGCGTCTCGGAGCTCCCTGGATCCCCGCCAGCGATGTCGTCGATTTCGTGAAGGAGACGATGGGAGCGGACATCCGCATTCACCACCTGGCTGAACTGGCCTCCTGGACGGTCGATGCCAGGCAGCTCGCTTATCGCGCCGAAGGTACCTCCGAATGGGGCACCAAGCGCCGGCACGCCGGTGAGCTGCTGGACGACGCGCTCAACAGCCGGGTGCCGCAGATCTTCGACACGATCAGGGAGGGGGACAGCGAGCGCCGGGTTTTGAATGTCGTCGACACCGAAGCGGCCAAGGAAAAGCTCGCCAGGATCAAGACCGCGTTCCAGACATGGGTCTGGTCCGATCCCGACCGCACCGACCGCCTGGCACGGATCTATAACGACACCTTCAACAATATCGCTCCCCGATCCTTCAACGGAGACCATCTCCAGCTTCCGGGCGCCTCTGGCGCCTTTGGTCTTTATGGCCACCAGAAACGCGGTATCTGGCGGATCATATCGGCGGGTGCGACCTATCTCGCCCACGCCGTTGGCGCCGGCAAGACCATGACGATGGCGGCCGCCATCATGGAACAGCGCCGGCTTGGCCTGATCTCGAAAGCCATGCTGGTCGTGCCCGGTCATTGCCTGGCGCAGGCCGCCCGAGAGTTCCTGGCGCTCTATCCGACAGCGCGCATCCTCGTCGCCGACGAGACGAATTTTTCCAAAGATAAGCGTCATCGCTTTCTGTCGCGCGCGGCGACGGCGACCTGGGACGCGATCATCATCACCCATTCGGCCTTCAAGTTCATCGCCGTTCCTGCTGCCTTCGAAAGGCAGATGATCGAGGATGAACTTGGCGTCTACGAAGACCTGCTCACCCGGGTCGAAAGCGACGACCGGGTGTCGCGCAAACGCCTGGAACGGCTCAAGGAAGGCCTGAAGGACCGGCTGGAGTCCCTCGGCTCCGTCAAGGACGACCTCCTGACCATCTCCGAGATCGGCATTGATCAGATCATCGTCGACGAGGCGCAGGAGTTCCGGAAACTCTCGTTTGCGACCAACATGTCGACCCTGAAAGGCGTCGATCCGAACGGCTCACAGCGCGCCTGGGATCTCTATGTCAAATCCCGCTTCATCGAGACGAAGAACCCGGGCCGCGCGCTCGTGCTGGCTTCCGGCACCCCGATCACCAATACGCTCGGCGAGATGTTCTCGGTGCAGCGTTTCCTCGGCTTCGACGCGCTAAAGGAACGCGGCCTGCACGAATTCGATGCCTGGGCGTCGACCTTCGGCGATGTCGCGACCGAGCTCGAACTGCAGCCGTCCGGCAAATACAAGCCCGTCTCGCGCTTTGCCACCTTCGTCAACGTACCGGAACTGATCGCGATGTTCCGCTCCTTTGCAGACGTCGTGCTCCCGGCCGACCTGAAGCAATATGTGAAAGTCCCCGCGCTCTCGACGGGCAAGCGCCAGATCATCACCGCCAAGCCGACCAAGGACTTCAAGCTCTACCAGCAAGTCCTCGAGGCGCGGATCCAGCGAATAGAGAAGCGCGAGGGTCCGGCGAAGCCAGGCGACGATATTCTGCTTTCCGTGATCACCGATGGGCGCCATGCTGCCATCGATCTCAGGCTGGTCGACTTCGGCAACGACAATGAGCCTGACAACAAGCTCAACAAGCTGATCGAGAACAGCTTCCGCATCTGGAAGGAAACTGGCGAAAACGAGTATCTGACCCGCGAGGGCAAGCCCTTCGATCTGCCCGGCGCGGCACAGATGATCTTCTCCGATCTCGGCACGATCAACGTCGAGAAATCCCGTGGTTTTTCCGCCTATCGCTGGATCCGCGACGAACTCGTCCGGCGCGGAGTTCCCGCCTCCGAAATCGCCTTCATGCAGGATTACAAGAAGACGGAGGCCAAGCAGCGGCTCTTTGCCGACGTCAATGCCGGCAAGGTCCGCTTCCTGATCGGCTCGTCGGAAACCATGGGCACCGGCGTCAATGCCCAGCTACGCCTGAAGGCGCTCCACCATCTCGACGTGCCATGGCTCCCCTCCCAGATCGAACAGCGCGAGGGGCGCATCGAGCGGCAGGGCAATCAGCATGACGAGATCGATATCTTCGCCTATGCGACCGAAGGTTCGATGGATGCGCAGATGTGGCAGAACAACGAGCGCAAGGCCCGCTTCATCGCCGCGGCGCTCTCCGGCGATACATCCGTGCGCCGGCTCGACGATTTGGGCTCGGGCCAGGCCAACCAGTTCGCCATGGCGAAAGCGATCGCGTCGGGCGACCAGCGCCTGATGCAGAAGGCCGGACTGGAAGCCGACGTCGCCCGGCTTGAACGTCTGCGAGCCGCGCATCGCGACGATCAATTCGCGGTTCGCCGCCAGATCCGCAATGCCGAACGCGATATCGAGCACGATACGCGGCGGATTGCCGAGATCGGCAAGGACATTGAGCGTCGGCTTCCGACCAGTGGCGATGCCTTCGCAATGACCGTCGGAGGTCAAGCCTTCACCGAGCGCAAGCCTGCCGGCCGCGCCCTGATGAAGGAAATCATGACCCTCGTGCATCTGCGGGAGGAGGACGAAACAACCTTCGCGACCATCGTCGGTTTCGACCTGATCTTCTCCGGCCAGCGTTTCGGTCAGGACGACTTCCGTTATGACGTCACGCTTGCGAGATGCGGCGCGGAGACCGGGATCGATCTTGCTTTGACCGTCACACCGCTCGGCGCGGTGTCGCGCATCGAGCACGTGCTTTCCGGTTTCGAGGAGGAGCGGGCGCAATACCGCTTCCGGCTCGACGATGCAAAGCGCCGGCTTGCTTCCTATCAGTCTCGCCAGGGCGGGGAATTCGGCTTCGGAGAGGAGCTTGCCGAGAAACGCCGGCAGCTCAACGAAATCGAGGCCGACCTGACGGATGAAGTTCTGAACGAAGGGAGGAAGGCCGTGGCAGCTGCCTGAACTATCTCAAGCTCCGTTCTGCTGAACCTGTTGCTTAATGTGTTCGAGCATGTTCCGGATATATACACTCGGATAGACAGCGAAGCGATCGTGTTTGGCATCCGTGACGATCCCGTCGAACCGCAGATGCCGATTATTGTCCGTATCCTTGATGATCGAGAATACTGGAGAACCGCTCAAGCCGTCCGGTTCGACACTTTTGCGGGTCGAACGTTCGTGCTTCACGAAGATGGTTCGGTGCTCCACGTCCAACGGTCGGGGCTGGTCTTCCTCGAGGTCCTGCCTGATCCAGCGCATCGTGAAGTTGGAGAGCTTACTATAGTCATTTTCATCGAGCTCGATGATCGCAGACGATGCTGGATAACCTATCAAAAATGAATATTCGGCGACTATATTTAAAGCGTCGGACCAAAATACGCTCGAGAGGTCGAGATGTTCTACCTTGGTCGAGTTCCCACTGTAGTCGAAGAAAGAGAGATCTCTAAGCGACTGGCGGTCTTCGTCATCGACAACTGGGCGATGCAGACTGCTAGGCGAAACCGCCAGACGCTGGCACCCGCCTTTGGCCACCACGACGAATTGCTCAGCTGCAGGCGCGCCCTTCGCTATGTCCGTTTGATGCGCGGTCACTATCGCAAATTTCCAACCGTGAAAAGTTGCAAGGAATGCAGTCCCAAAAAGACGAAGCTCCCACACATGGTCGCCTGTTGCGAATAGTGCGGGGCGAACGAACCGATGTATCGCGTCGGGCGCGGACTCAAACGGTACATACGTACCGTTGATACCCACACTCATTTTTGCCTGGGCTGAAGCCCATGTCGGTACTGCCATCGGATACATAGCTCTTGCAAAAAAGTATGCCCCGCGGGGGAATGAAGGAAGATTAACGGAAAAGGTGAAGTTGAAAAGGGGACCGGTCGCAGATCGGTCGAACCGGTGACGCTTGCGCTCAACAGCGCCGCTCGCCATCCCGGCCCGTCGTGCTTCGCAGGGCTGTCAGCCCCGCTCACCCTTCCAGGCAGGGATGCTCGGCCGCAGTTGCACCGGTTCGCCCGCTCCGCGGTCCGGGGGATGTCTTCAGGAAGAAGACCGGAAAGGGAGCCGGCGCGGTGCCGGGTCCTCTTTGATCCCGAAAAGGAGCTTCCCATGCATATCATGAAGATCGATCCCCGTGCGCTGAAGGACAATCCCGACGATGCCCGCCGCTCGAAATCAAGCCCGCAAGCCGATGCCCTGATGGTGGCCACCATCAAGGCCGTCGGCATCATCCAGCCGCCGGTGGTCTCCCCCGAGACCGACGGTGGCAACAGCTTCATCATTCAGGCCGGTCACCGCCGGACCAGAGGTGCAATCGCCGCCGATTTCGACGAAATCGAGGTGCTTGTCGACGACGCGGCCGAGGATGGTGGCGCGATGCGCTCCATGGTCGAAAATATCGCCCGTGAACCGCTCAACCCCGTCGATCAGTGGCGCGCCATCGAGCGCCTGGTCGCGCTCGCCTGGAGCGAGGAAGGCATCGCGGCGGCGCTTTCACTTCCCGTTCGCCAGATCAAGAAACTCCGGCTTCTCGCCAATGTGCTGCCCACAATGCTCGACCAGATGGCGAAAGGCGACATGCCCGACGAGCGGCAGCTCAGGACGATCGCGTCGGCTTCGCTCGATGAGCAAAAGCAAGTCTGGAAAGCGCACAAGCCGAAGCGAAACGAGACCACCTCCTGGTGGTCAGTCGCCAACGGTCTTTCCAAGACCCGCATGTACGCCCGTGACGCCAGCTTCGACGATGAGCTTGCGAAGGCTTACGGCATCGCCTGGGTGGAGGATCTGTTCGCTCCCGCCGACGAGGACAGCCGCTACACGACGGACGTCGAGGCCTTTCTCGGTGCACAGCAGGAGTGGATGACCAACAACCTGCCGAAGGGCGGCATCATCACCGAAGCGAACGGCTGGAACGGACCGGACCTGCCGAAGAAGGCCGAGCGTGTTTATGGAAAGCCGAAGAAATCCGACCATACGGCGATGTATCTCGACCGCGACGGCAAGGTGCAGTCGGTGGTCTACCGGATACCCGAGCCGAAAGCGGCGACCGGAAAACAGTCGGGTGACAAGGCGGAGGAGGGTGGCGTTACACTGCCGACGCAGCGCCCGGACGTTACCCAGAAGGGCCAGGACATGATCGGCGACTTCCGCACCGACGCGCTTCACGAGGCGCTCGGCCGCGCACCGATCGAGGACGACACGCTGATGGCGCTGCTCGTCATGGCCTTCGCCGGTCAGAACGTCCGCGCCGATACGGGAGCGGGCAATACCGTCTCCTTCCGCAGCAGAATAGCACCCCTTGCCGCCTCCCTCGTCGATGAGACCGGCAAGTTTTCTTTCGACATGGATGGGCTGAGGGGCGCGGTGCGGTCGATCCTGATCGAGGTGCTGTCGTGCCGTCGCAACATGTCGAACAGCGGCATTGTCTCCCGCATCGCCGGCGACGTCGTCGGTGCCGACAGCTTCCTGCCCAACATGGGGACGGAAGATTTTCTCCTCTGCCTGTCCCGGCAGGCGCTTGAGGCGGCTTGCGCGGAAACGTCGGTGCAGCCGCGCAACAAGGTGCGCGACACCCGTGCCGCCCTTGTCGAGCATTTCAAGAAAGAGCGCTTCGTCCATGCGTCTGCGCTGTTCGCGCCCGACGCGAACGAGCTCGCCGACTGGAAGGCACGCAACGAGATCGTCGAGGATCAGGACGAGGACGCCGGCGACATGGAAGGCCCGGACGACGAGACGGAGGCGGGAGATACCGGCCTCACCGTCGTCTCAGAGGCTTATCTCGAAGCCGCCGAATAGCGGTTCTTATTCCTTGCCTATGAATTTCGCGCCGCCGGCATCGTCCGGCGGCGTTTTCGTTCCCAACCAAATCAAGAGGAGGACATCCCCTATGTCCGCTCAGTCCATTTTCGACAATGCCCCGCTTGGTGCGATCATCCGCTTCTCCGACGGCACGCCCTGTCCGCCCGAGCGGCACCGCCGCAAGTGTCAAACCTGGGAGCGCAACAACAACACTGGCAGGCTGGTGAAGAAACAGGCCGGTGCCACTGTTGGCAAGACGCCGATACCGGCCAGCTTCACGCTTCATGTGGGGGATTTCAGCAGCAAGGCTGTCGTGGTGCTCCGGGTCTTTCGAACGTTCTCAGTCATGAGCGCGCTCGACTTCTCGGTCATCGAACTGCCTGCAGCCGGTTCGATCCTCGTGCTTAACCGCCCCGGCGATGCCGGCGAGCTGGTTCATGTCGCTGAAGACCGGCAAGCGGCCGACGAATGGCTGTCGCGTCACGGCTATCCCAACGCCGTGCTGCACGAAGTGACCGCCGACGAAGCCGCCGCCGATCGCGGCGAGGGGAGGGCGGCATGACCTTCCCTCAGTCAGAACCCGATAGGTTGACGGCACCGGAGGTTCGTTTCGCCACCTGCGCCGAAGGGTTTCCCGTTGCGCGCGTCGGCGATTCTGCTTTCGCCATGGTGCCCGGCCAAGGAGACACCCACTTTCTGGCCACAGCCTGGTGCGTGCGCCGGCCGCTCGCCGAGCTCGGTCGCAATGATTTCTATGGGCATGGCGGAGAGCTTGCCGGCGAGGAGGCGTTTCGCGCCAAGGTGCTCGAACAGGCCGAGCACGCCCGCGAAAAGCGGGCCCTTGGACGCCGGGAGGTCCGCTGCCACGCGAACACTCCATGGGGACCGTCGCAGGGGGCGACGGTCTATGTCGAGGGAGTGGTCTGTCACTCGACCGCTGGTCATGGAGGTTTCCATCTTTCTTCCGACCGCAACGCGAAGGTCGACCAGAGGCTTCGCCGGCCAGGGGGCTGGTACGAAGAGGATGCCGAATGGGCAATCGTCGCGCTTACCTTTCCGCATCTCTTCACGAGCTTTGAGAGGCGCAGCGCCGAGCAGACTGTGAAAGACTGCTGGCCGGATGCCTGGGAAGCGATTTTCGGCACCGTGCTCGAACCCGGCCAGTCCCATGAGAAGGATCGGCGCACGTTTCATGCGCGTCATGCTGGCGACTGGATCGTTATCTCCGCCATCAGGTCGGAGCAGCAAGACGGTTTTGTGGAGGTCATCGCGACCCTCGGCGGCATGCGAGGTCAAGATGCCGAACAACGCCGGTTCCTCGTTCCGGCTGACGAATACAAGGTCGGCCGTTTCGGTTTCGTCGTCGATCTGGTCCGGCATGATGCATACGACGGTCCTTCGAGCTTCATTGGGTGGAGGCCGAGTTCGCCATGAACCGTTTGCTTCTTCTCCGCCGCATGGAAACCGCGCGCCGGCAGACAAAGGCGCATCTGGATCTGATCGAACGCCAGATCGCGGCTCGGGCCGAACGCATGACGATCAGCGCCCAGGCCCAGGCCAAGGCCAAGGCAAGATCGCATCCGCGTGGCCGCTCCCGCTGGACACGGTCCGACGACGCCTTGTTTCGGGAGTATCTCGATCAGCTCAGTTTCGAGCGCCGCGGCGAAATCGATGCCCTCACCCGAAAACTCTCCCGGCAGGAGAGGGCGATCGCAGCCGTCAGGGCGAAGGTCACCATGGAGGGGTCGGGCTCCGGACCGGATACGCAACCCGCATTGTGACGGAAGGGGCGTTTGTGGGGGCACCGCTCATTTCCTTCACGATGGACGCCGGTGGAATGCCACCCCTGCCGGCCTCCCTTCGGTTCTGGTCGCGGTCGTAAACCGGCGGCCGGAGCCTTCAAGGCCGCTGACGCGCCGCGGTGCGGCCGCACGCCCCAACCTCGTCAAACCTGTCCCGCGGGCTGCGCGAGGGCTTGAGAAGCCCTGCTGACCCGCAGGACAGGTTCGCTCGTCTAAGGACCGCGCGGACCTTGATGCCTCCGTCTTTCCGCCGGGTTCTAGTGCCCGCGCCCGAAGGGAGGGCCGGCAGGGGCCGGCTCGAGCCTTCGGTCCAACATCGAAGGAAAGGTACTCCCATGACCAGCAACGCCCGTCCCTCCCGCCAATCCGGCAAGGTCGTCCAGCTCCGCAAGGGTGCGACCCTCGAAATGGTACGGCACAGCTGTCCCGACAGTGCCCAGGCTGCCCTCATCTCCGAAAGCTTCGGTCTTCCCGTGATCGACAGCGACAGCATCCGCGATCTTCACCATCAGATGATCATCGATACAGCCGACTCCCTCAATGAAGGCCTCGGCAACCGGGCCATGCAGATCCATCTCCAGCGCATTGCCGGATCCTATGTTGGCTCCGCCCATGGTGCCGGCCAGTTCTATTCCAAGGCTGTGACCGAGGCGCGCGATGCCACGGCGAAGGGTGCCAATGACACGCGTGACGAAGACCTCGACGGTCCCGTTGGTTTCGGCGGCGCCGCTCAGCGCAAACGTGAGTTCGCCGCCGACATGGGTATTCAGGCGCATGCGCTCCGCTGCGCGGCCGAGGGCGTCGTGGCGGCCTATGAAAAGGTCGTTGGCGAAGCCTGGAAACCTTTCCAGCGCCAGGTCGAGAATCCCGGCCAGTCAGTCGATCGGAAGGCGGCTGAATTGCAGATGGCGGCGTTTGGCTGATGTTCCAGGGCGGGGCTTCGGCTCCGCCTAATTTCCTGCCTGATCACGAGTTCAAATTGACAAAACAACGTAAAATACGTATTTTACGTAAAGCGATGGAGCTTTGCGATGAAACAGTACACTTTCTCTGACATGAACCGATCCTCGGGCGAAATCCTCGAAGCGGCGATGATCGAGCCGGTCGTGCTCACCAAGCACGGCAAGGAGAAGCTTTTTGTTCTTTCCGCCCGTGACTATCACCGCATGCGCGGTGAGCCGAGCCCGACGAAGTCCTATTCCCTGCATGATATTCCGGACGATGTCCACGAGGAACTGATGTCGGGACTAGGCGCTATTCTTGAACCTGTCAAAGATGATGCCAGGGACGATGTTTAAGCAGGGTGACGTCGCCGAATTCCACTATCTGTGGCATCGCGAAGCGGAAAGGGGTGAGGAATCCGGCCGGAAACCTCGCCCTGTTTGTGTCGTCATCAAGACGCCCGGGAACCCGGACGTCGTGTTTCTCTTTCCTTTTACCTCAAAGCCGCCTTTGGACGGCCAACTTGCGCTAAACGTTCCTGAAATCGAGTGCCGGCGCATAGGCCTTGCATCTCCGTGCTGGGTCATTCTCGACGAGTTCAATCGCGTCGAGATGGACAAGGACTATGACTTTGTTTCTACCGAGCCTATCGGCTCGGTCAGCGCGGCGTTCCTCCGAGAGATTGCCACGACCATAAAGCAAGCAGCCCAAGCTTCTGCCATCAAGGCCGTGAAGCGGACCTGACTTCCCTTCGAGCGCTCCCGGGCGGCAAGTCCACCGTTCTTCAAGATCTCCCTCTTTTCGCTGCGGTTGGAGAGGATGGCTGATTGTCCACTTCAGTCGTTGCCAGGATGCGTGCAGCAACAGGCTCATTTCACAGAGGCAATCCAATCCCGCTCTTTGAGAGATGGCATTCCTGGTGCGGCGCGGACTTCCACGATCAACCCGTAA
>SWCE01000011.1_pt1 | contig 71549 bp, 61 predicted proteins | sample 4690061 | NCBI WGS metagenome assembly SWCE01 (sample SAMN10267279, study PRJNA491770) | bioreactor metagenome | isolation source: DHS bioreactor inoculated with subseafloor sediment | place: Japan: off Shimokita Peninsula | collected 2012-10
TTCATAATTCCAAGTTATGTTTGCTCGTTCATCTAAGAGTAGCCAAAGAATAAAAAAATACAATCATAAATAGTTTTCGATAGTTCAAAACCATATTCGGTCATAGGTAGAGCTACGATCAATATCTTTCCAATCTGACGTTCAATGCTTCTTGACACTGTATTCCGACTTTCGAAGGTCCCAACAACGGACTGTCACTGTCCCCTGCCCCTCACCCAAACCCCTTGATCCGCCTCGCGGTTTCCGGATCCAGAAAACCCCTCACCGTCGCTTCCGTCTCCAGCGCCATGGCCATTTCCAGGCTGGCGCCGCCGGGGCGGGTGAGGATGCGGCGGAGGTCCTGTACCGGTCCCTTCGGAAGAGTCGCGAGGCGTTTGGCGAGGGTGGTGGATTTTTCCATCAGCTCTCCGTCGGGCACGACCTCGCGGATCATTCCCCAGTCATGGGCCTGTTTGGCGTCGAAGCGCTCGCCGAAGAGGATCATGTCGCGGGCGCGCTGGAGGCCGACGAGGCGGGGGAGGAGTTCGGTGACGCCACCGGTGACGAACAGGCCCCAGGAGATTTCGGGAAAGAAGAAGCGGGTGCCCTCAGAGGCAATCGCGAAGTCGCAGTTGATCACCCATTCGAGGCCGCCGCCGACGGCCCAGCCGCGGATCGCGCCGACCACCGGCGTGTCGCCGAGCACCATGGCGCGGGTGACGTCCTGTATGCGTTCCACGTAGGCCGTGGTACCCACCTCGTCGGACACCTGATCCTCGAAATCCTTCAGGTCGTCGCCGGAGCAGAAGGCCCGGCCCTCGCCGGTCAGGACGATGGCACCGACCGCCTCGTCCTTGTCCGCTTCGGTGAGCGCTTCCACCAGATCGTCCAGCAGTTCCGGCACGATCGCGTTGAGGCGCGTGGGCCGGTTCAGGGAAATCTTGCGGACGCCGTCGCCCAGGTCTTCGGTGAGAATGGTTCCGGTCATGCTTGGTCTTTCCTTATAATTCTGCGGGTCTTGCCCTCGGTGCGCGGCAGGGTGTTGAAGGGCACGATGGTGACCCTGGCGGTGATGCCGATGTCGCGCTTGAGGCGGGCTTCCACCGCCTCGGCCAGGCCTTCGTCGGCCGTGCTACCTGCCGCCAGTTCCGCTTCCACCGGCAGGACGTCGTAGGGACCCGGGCCGGGAAGCACGATGCGGTATTCGCCGGAGAGGCCGTCGAACTGGTTGATGGTCGCAGCCACCTGGGTCGGGAAGGCGTTGATGCCGCGGATGACGACCATGTCGTCGGCGCGGCCGACCACCCAGAAGCGCGGCGCGGTGCGGCCGCAGGGCGCCCTGCCCGTTCCGGTCAGCTCGATGATGTCGCCGGTGCGGAAGCGGACCAGCGGCTGGCAGTGGCGACGCATGTGGGTCAGAACCAGTTCGCCCCGCTCGCCTTCCCGCCAGGGCAGGACGGCGGCCGTTTCCGGATCGATCAGTTCGGGATGGAGAACGTCCAACGCGACGAAGTGAAGGTCGTTGCTCTCGTCCGTCTGGCCGGCGAAATTGCAGAAGACATCGGTGACGCCGTAATTGGCGTTGCGCACCTTGAAGCCCCAGGTCTCCTCCATGCGGCGGCGGAAGTCGGCGTTGTCGAGACCGGCCTCGCCACCGAACAGCCCGAGCCTCAATCCAAGGTCCTTCGGTTTCAGGCCGGGAAACTCTTCCTCGATCACCTGCTCCAGCACCGCCGGATAGGACGGCGTGCAGGAGATCGCGGTGATGCCCAGTTCCTGGATGGTGCGGATCAAAAGCCGCGTGTCGCCGACGCCGAAGGGCACGACGGCGGCCCCCGTCGCCTCAAGCGTCATGTGGTCGGTCAACCCGCCCATCCACATGCGGTAGTTCAGGCAATGGACCACCCGATGTCCCGGTCCGAGGCCGCTTGCCGCCTGCGCCCTGCCGCCGACAACCGCCGTCTCATGGGCGTCCTGCGCCGACAGCACCAGGTTCATCGCCGTTCCGGTCGTCCCGGACGTGCGGTGAACGCGGGCGATATCCGCCAGTTCGGCTGCCAGATAATCGCCGAAGGGCGGATGATCGCGCTGGCTTTCGCGCAGCATTTCCTTGTCGACCAGGGGCAGATCCGGAAAGGCGTCCAGCTTTTCGGGAGGACGATGTGCGCCCCAGGCGCGCCGGTGGAGATCGGACCGAGCGAGCACATAGGCGCGTTGCGTATCCCAAAGTCGCTGCCGGTGGGCGGCCAGTTCCTTGAGGTCTGCGAAATCGGCCCGGTGGTAGAGCATCACCGTCTCCAATAAAATGATACTGATATCATTTTCATTTTCATAGTATCGGATTTGTGTCAATATCTCTCATGAGTAAGGAAAGTAGACGCTTGATCCGGGAACAGTCGATGGACTCTCTGCTTGTCATCCCGGTTTGAAGCTATAGCGGCATGACCGGGATCAAGTACTCCGTGTGGTTGGCGATTGGAAAGAACGCAAACTCAACAGTTTACTGGATCCCAGCCTGCGCTGGGATGACACCGAGTTTGGGGATATCGAGTGGTCCCAATTGCAAACAGCTGACCCGACCGGCAGTGGAGAAGAAGGTGGCATAGACACATGCAGGCCAGGACTGCCGAATACCCACTGTCGGACAATACCGACCTTCGTTTTGCAGCGGTTCTGACGAACCGGGCGCAGGATGCGAAGCGCAAGACCGATCGCACCAGGAACCGGCTGCTTGCCAGTCTTGCGGACCATCTGGCGGACGGAATCGACCGGCGCGAGTTGAAAGTCGCTTCCGTGACGGCCGCAGCGGAGGTCGCCCACGGCACCTTCTATCGCTATTTCGACGACATCCGCGCAGCAACGGATGCCCTGATCGAGGACTTCGCTCTTTTTCTCAGGGCGATGCTCTCCACCCAGCGTGGAGGGGAACCGGGATCGCGGGAACGTGTACGGGGCACGAGTCTCGTGTATGCCCGGCTGTTCGCCGACAATGCCGCGCTGATGAAATGCCTGTTCGACATGGGCAGCGAGAGCACGGCCTTCGCGCGCTCCTATCAGGAGCTGAACCGGTCCTGGTACGAGCGGACGGCCATGGCGATTGCACGACACAAGACTGAAAGCGGAGAAGCATCCACGCCGGAAGAGGCCCTGCCCGTCGCCTATGCGCTTGGCGGCATGGTCGACGAGTTCCTGACCCAGATCCACTTGCGCAAGGAACCGGCCCTGGCGCATTTCGCGGACGATCCGGAAGCGGTCGCGGACTTTCTGACGGATCTCTGGCTGAAGGGCGCTTACGGGACCGTCAGTCCTTCTTGAAGATGATGCTGGCGAGCCAGCCGGTGAATATCGCCAGGAAGACGGCAAGGAGGCCATAGGCAACCGGCATCTTCTGCGCCAGGTTGAAGGTCACCTGCTCGAAACCGGTCTTGGCGACATGCATCTTCGCTTCCGTCTTCGACAGCAGGCTCCCCTGATGCAGCAGGAAGCTTTTGACCTTGTAGGTTCCCACGGGAATATTGGCCGGCAGGGGGACATTGGTGCGGAACATGGTGCTGGTCAGGAACTCGATTTCCCCGGGGCGTTCGGAAAACAACCCCTGCTGCTGGCGCAGGCGCAGGAAGGCCTGACGGAAATCGTCGCGCTCCGACAGGGGTACGGAAGACTGGCGGGCGATGGGAAGGTTCAGGTGATTGAGCCCGATCCGGTATTGGTCCAGCAACTCCCTCGTTCCGAGCTCGCTCACCTTCGCCGTGCTGACCAGCGCGTAGAACGCAGGCACGTGTTCGAAGGTCTCGTAGTAGCGGTTGACCCAAACCCCCAGGAAGCGCCCCTTGCGCCGGGTTGTGACTTCCTGGGGCGGCCCTTCGACGATGATGACCAGATCGTAGTCCCCGCTCCGGCTGATGCTGTTCACATCGCGCGCCACCTGCCCGAAAATGACGATGTCCGTCCCGGTAAAATTGGACTGGATGGACACCAGGTCGGAGGAAAGCGCCGTGACCAGTTCCTCTGCGTAAAGCGCCCTGCCGGAGGCAAGGCCGGCCAGAATTGCCGCGACCAGGAGGGCAAGATAGCGGATCATGACCCTGCCCCCGTAATGATCGCGATGGAGTAAAGGTCTTTCGGCGTCAGCAGCAGATCTATGGCAAAGCGCAGTCCCACGCCGAGGACCAGCAGGGCAAGCAGCAGGCGCAGCTGGTCGCCGCGCAGGTTCTGGCCCATGCGGGCGCCGAACTGGGCGCCGATCACCCCGCCGACCATCAGCGTCAGGGCCAGCACGATATCCACGGTCTGGGTGCTGGCCGCGTGCAGGACCGTGGCCGACGACATGGTGAACAGGATCTGGAACAGGGACGTGCCGATGACGACCGAGGTCGGCACGCGCAGGAGATAGATCAGCGCCGGCACCATCATGAACCCGCCGCCGATACCGAGAACCGTGCCGAGGAACCCGATAATGGCGCCCAGCCCGAGAACCGGGATCACGCTGACATACAGCTTGGACTGGCGGAACCGCATCTTGAACGGCAGGCCGTGGATCCAGTTGTGCTGGCCCGGTCGACGCGCCGTGATCTTCGCCCCGGTCTTGCGCCGGCGGATGGCGCGGATCGATTCAAACAGCATCAGGCCGCCGATGGTGCCCAGGAAGGTCACATAGGACAGCGAAATCACGAGATCGAGCTGGCCTAGGGACTGCAGCAGGTCGAACAGCATGACGCCGACGGACGATCCGCTGACGCCGCCGACCAGAAGCATGATTGCCAGTTTGAAATCGATGGCCTTGCGTCGCCAATAGCTGATGACCGCAGAGGCAGACGAGGCGACGACCTGGGTCGTGACCGTGGCCACCGACACCGCCGGCGGAATGCCGGAAAAGATCAGCAGCGGCGTCAGTAGAAACCCGCCGCCGATCCCGAACAGGCCCGACAGGAACCCCACGGCGCCGCCCATGCCGAATATGACAAAGATATTGACCGGTATCTCGGCGATGGGCAGATAAAGTTGCACGATGGGCTGCCGGAGTTCATCGCAGCGCAACGGCCTGCGCTGCTGGTGATTTCACATCCGGTTTAAGACCGTCCCTTGAAGATCTGTCAACCGGTGAAACTTGTTCGCCGCCGATTTGACTTAACTAAATCGACTGGCTGTCCAGTTCCTTGATCAAATCGGCGTCAATGACCCCGGTTTCCTTGAGCCCGAGGCTTCGCTGGAACGCCTTTACCGCGCTGCGGGTTCTCGGCCCCATCTCGCCATCCGGCGTGCCCGTATCGAAGCCGAGCTGGTTGAGCTGGGTCTGTGCCTTGCGCACCATCGCTGTGTAATCGACGCGATCCGAGCCTCCCACCGCTGCGTTGGTCGCCCCGATGCCCGCATCCGCCCATTCCGGATCCGTCACGACCTTGTTGGCCGCCGGCTCCGGCGTCTTGAGCTTGAAGTTCTCGACCGCCAGCCGGGCTTTCGCCAGGCCTGCCTGGTCGAGGGAATTGGCGACACCGTCGCGCTTCTTGGCGGCATCCTGATCGCCCTGCTCTGCGGCAATCGCGAACCACTTGTAGCTCTGGGTCAGATCCTTCTCCACCCCGAGGCCCCGGGCATAGAGAATGCCGAGATTGAACAGGCTGTCCTTGATGCCATAGATGGCGGCGCTCTCGAACCACTTGGCGGCCTGGGTGAAGTCCGGCGCGCCGTCGGCGCCTTCCGCATAAAGCACGGCCAGATTGTGCATGGCCTTGGCGTTGCCGGCCTCGGCCGCCTTGAGATACCAGTCCTTCGCCTTCTGGAGGTCCTTGGTAACGCCGCGGCCTTTCTCGTAAAGGCTCGCCAGGCGGTACTGGGCCGGAGCCAGGCCCTGATCGGCGGCCTTCTGGTACCATTTGGCCGCTTCCGCCAGATCCGCGGGCACGCCGTCGCCCTCGGTGTATTTCACACCGACAAGGAACTCGGCAGCCGCGTTTCCGCTTGCCGCAGCGCTGCGCAGGGCCATGGGGCCGACAGCTTCCGGAGGCAGGCTGGCCACAAGGCTCGCCGGATGGGTATCGGCCCTGGTTCCGGCCTTGCCCGGTTCGAATTTCGTTTCCGGCTGAACCTTTTCGCCACCGAAGCTGCTGTTCACGCCTGCTGGCGGCGCGAAAGCCAGTTCTTCTCCGCTTTTGGCAGGAGCCATCGAAGGGGCCGACGCAAGCGCGGAAGCCGCCTGTGATGGCGTTTGCGGCGCAGCGGTTGCGGCGCGGACAGGCGCAGGCTTGCCGTCGGCATGGCCATCCGCCATCGCATCCTTGTTTTCCGAACCGGTCTTCGGCATGCCGGCCGGTCCAGGAACCGGCTCTGCCTCGGCGGTGCGCGGCGGCGCCTCGACATTCTTGTCCGGCAATCCCGCGGTTTGCGCGGGCGCGGTTGCCGGCGCCCCTAACCCAGATGTCTTGGCCCCAGATGTCTCGGCCCCAGATGCCTTGACCTCGGGTGTCTTCACATCAGGCGCTTTGGCTGCCGTCACCTGCGGTGCTGGCGCCTCGGTCGTCGCGGCAACCTGATTGTCGCCGGCCCCGGGGGCCATCGCCATCTTGAACACCTGAAGGGTGCCGATCGCCAGGACCACGGCGGCGGCTGCGAACAGCAGGGCACGGCGGCGGCCGCCGCTGGACGGCTGCGGATCCTCAGGCGCCGGACGATCACCCGGCAACACCCGTCCCGGATCGCCGCTCGGCGGAGCAGATTTTGCGGCTTCCGCGGTTTCTTTGGCAACAGGCTCGGCTTCGTCCGCGGGATCCTGCTTCTTCCGGCCACGCTTCAGGGCGCTCTTCAGCCAACCGATGCGCGCCTCGCTGCGATCTTCGTCCTTCTCTGCGGACGATGCGGACATAGCGCCTTCGGCCTTCATCTGCGCGGCTTCTTCGGATGCCGCATGAGCGGCCCGGCGGGCAGCGGCGATGAAATCCGCCTTGCGATCGCGAACGCGGTCCGACGGACGCTCCCTGGAGGCATCCACGGGGGTGCGGGCGCTCGTGTCTTCATCAGCACCTCGTCCGGGCTTCGAAGCCCGGAACGAACCGGGCGACCGGCCGGTGACATCGCCGGAGCGCTCCAGGCTTTCCAGACGACCGGTCAGGGAACTGAGGACCGCCTGAACGCCATCGAAGGTGTTGCGTGTGCGCTCGTCCGAGCCTTCAGCGGCATCCAATAGCCGTTTCAGGTCCCCCTGGAGACCCTCGATCGCATCGTCATAATCGGCTGACCGGGCCGCAGGCGCACCCGAGACGGCTTCGCGGGCCGCCTTTTGCGCGATATCGACGACATCGCGCCGGGTTTCCTGAAGTCCGTTTTCGATCCGTGCCAGCGCGGTGGCGACATCCGACATATCGCTGCTGCGGTTCGAAGAGGTTTCCAGTTGTTCGGCAAGCGCCGCGACCTTCTCGCCCAGCTGTTCCAGACGGCTTTCGTCCAGTGCCGTGCTGCCCTGCTGGATCGCCTGCGCCAGATCGTTGATGCGTTGCTCCAGGGCTTCGGAGGAAGCGGGTGCGGCAACGCTTTCCCGCATCGCGCCGATTTCCGCGCGCAATTTGTCCAGATCCGCGGTCGTGACGGTTTCCCTGGGCTGTTCCAGCTGCTCGGACAGAACATTCAGCCGCGCCTGCAGCTGCGACAGGACGTTCGTGTCGATGCCGCCACCCGATGCGGATGCGTCGAGCATGGGGGCCGGTTTGTCGGCCTTTTTCTCGATCGCCTCGATCTTGCCCGTGATGGTATCGAGCCGGTCTGTAATGGCGGAATAGGCACCGTCATTCGTCGCGGCGGGTCCGGCCTGCTCCATCCGCTCCAGGCGGCCGACGATTTCATCGAGCCGGTTGTCGACCCGGTCGATGTCGATGTTTGCCTCGCCGTAAGCCCGATCGTCGGAGATCATTCCGACGATTTCCTCGAGCCGTCCTTGAAGGCGGATAAGGGTTTCGGGTGCCGGCATGCGCTCTTCCATGGCGCTGAGCCGGGTATCCAGTCCCTTTTGCTCGCGCGCCAGTTGTTCCAGGTCATCCAGACGGTTGGAGACGAAACGCATGCGGTCGTCGATGCCTTCGACCAGGCCCTTGATGTCGATCTGTTCGATGAACTGGCGCACCTCCAGCAACTCGGTGCGCAGGGGTTCTATATCCGCGTGGTTCTTGCGCTGGAGCAGCACTTCCATGCGTTCGGAGATGTCGCCGATCCGGTCCTGAAGCACGAGGATATGCTCGCTGCGCGGCAGGGCGGCGAAAGCTTCCTCGATTTCGTTCAGCCGGGAGGCCAGAGTGCGCAATGCACGCGGATCGACCGTCGCGCGGGACAATTCGTCAAGGCGCTGCAGGATATGGGCGTAGCCGTGCTCGAGCGTCTGCAGGGAGCCTTCCACGTTCGTGCGGCCCACCATGGCCTTCAGATCGGAAATTTCCTTGCGGATGTCCTTCGCCAGAAGGTCATCGTCGCGGTCCACGCGCAGACGCTCGACCATATCGGCCAGACGGCGCAGTTCGGCATTCTGCTTGCCGACCCGTTCATGGGTGCCGCGCGAGTAACCGCCGAGCGCATCCTTCAGGGAGCCCAGCTCCTCGCGTACCCGGCCATAGGCCTCTTCCTGCGGCTGGCGCAAGGCCTCGATCCGGCGGCCGAGGTCCCGGTAGATATGGATCGCCGGATCGGGAGACCGGCGCCGGGACCGCCTGCGCGGCTGGCGGCGCGGACGCTCGTCATAGTCTTCCGGCTCCAAGTCGTCGAAATCGTCCGGCTCATAGGCAGCCTGACGGGAGCCCTCGTAACGCTCCTCGATGTCGCGCTCGTAACCATCGGTGTAATCGTCTTCATGGTCGGCATCGCCGGCCAGGCCCTGAACCTGCCGGTCCAGACGCTCCAGTGCTCCCAGCACATCGTCCAGACGATCAACCGGCTTGGCCCCCGGGCGGGCCTTCGGGCGAGGCGCCTCTGCCCGCCGGCCCCGGCGGGGTTCCAGTCGTTCTTCTGGCCTCTCGTGCCTGGGTTCCCGGTCTGCGGGTCTTTGCCGCCCGCCACGCTCACGCGTGTCCAGCAGCCGGTCGAGTTCATCTGCGACCGCTTCCAGTTCGTCCTCACCGTCGGAATAGTCCCTACGGCCCGGCCCGAGCGCGGTTGCGGTTCTGGTCAGCCGCTCGACCCTGTCGAGATCCGCACGACGGGACCGTCTCGAGGCAGAACCTTCGAACTCATCGTCCAGCGGTCGCCCGCGCCGATCCTGTGTTTCGAAACGTTCATGCCCGCGGCGTCCTGCATCGCGGTTTTTCCAACCCGGCATGTCTTGACCCTGAACTGACGGTCTCCTGACCGCTGAAAAAGACGCGCTGCGTTGCGCCAAAACAAGGTACAAGAGGCATTGCAGCAATTGGTGAATCTTTGTCCCTTCAGGGTAAACAGGGCGTTAATCGGAATAGCCAAATGCAAAAACTGTCGAAGTAGCCCTCCGCAAAGTGCGGCGAAAGCCCGACCTGGCACGATTTCAACCGTTAACGTAATTAAACGGTTATCGACCTGCCTACTGGACGGTTACGTTCGCGTAAGCTACACATAACCGTAACGGAAGCAGCCGTCTTTCAGCCGTATCGCGACATGTGCCCGGCCCTGTGCGGCTTCGGACCCGAACACTCTCAGACACATCGAGATTAATACGGCCGGTCAGGCCGCAATAAGCAACAACGTGAACACAGGCGAATACCCGATGAGCGAAGCCCTCTCCATCCTGAGCGACAATGAACTGGTCGATGTCGTCGCCGCGCGAGACGAAAGCACCAAGAAGACCCAATTCACAATCGGCGACCTCGCCAAGGAATTCGGCTGCACCCTGCGCACCTTGCGGTTTTACGAAGACAAGGGCCTGCTCAATCCGAAACGCGACGGCATGAACCGGATCTACAACCGGCGCGACCGCGCACGGCTGAAGCTGGTCCTGATGGGTAAGCGCGTTGGCTTCTCGCTGACCGAAATCCGGGACATGCTGGATCTCTACGATCTGCGCGACGGCCAGGTGACGCAACTGCGTGTCGCGCTTTCGCGGTTCAACGAGCAGATCGCCATTCTGGAAGTCCAGCGCAAGGACATCGAACAGGCGATCGAGGAGCTGTCGCGCACGGTTGAAATCGTCTCCGGCATGCTGAAGCAGAAGGAAGCCGAAGGCGAGGAATAGGCCCCCGTCCTTCCCCTTTCTTCACGCGGCGCCCCGGCAGCCGTCCGGCAGGATGTCTGCCAGGGTCTCGCACAACACCGATGCCAGATGTTCCGCGGTCGGGCTCAAGATCTTTCGCCCACGATGAAGCATCAACCCGAGAGACGGCAGCTCGGGGAGATCATGTGCCGCCGGGTCCAGCATTCTGGTCCCCTTCGGCAACCCGACCGGCGTGCGCACGGAGATCCCGAGGCCTGCGGAAACCGCGGCGCCCAGGCAGGCAAGGCCCGGGCTCACGAACGATAGACGCCATGACCTCCCCTGCCGGTCCAGCCGGTCGCAGGCGATCGTCCTGAACAGGCACGGTGCATCGAGGGCGGCCAATGCCACAGGCGCTTCACGATCCGGACGCCAATCCGCCTCCAGGTCCGCCGCTCCGAGCCAGCAAAGGGGCACCTCTGCAATACGCCGGGCGAAGGGCACCGCCTCTCCGCCTTCCCAGGCAATTGCCAGATCCAGATCGCCGGACGTCACTTTTTCGATCAGTTCGCTGTTTCGGGCAATGCGCCCCTCGATGCTGACCCTGGGGTGGGCACGGGCGAACCGTCCCAGCACCCGGGGCAACAGGGCATCGCCGAAGTCCTCCTGCAAGCCCAGACGCACCCAGCCTTCCAGATCCGCACCTTTCACCGCACCGACCGCTTCGTCGTTCAGTTCCAGGATCCGGCGGCCATAGGACAGAAGCTGTTCGCCGCTTGCGGTCGGCGCCAGCCCTCGTCCCGACTTGCGCACGAGGGGCACGCCTGCCTGTTCCTCGAGCTTCTTGAGTTGCGCGCTGATCGCCGAGGTAGATCGGCCGAGCCGGTCGGCCGCTCGGGTGAAAGAACCGAGCTCCATGCCGGTGACGAAGCTGCGCAGGGCATCCATGTCCAGATTGGTGAAACGCATTCCATTATCCCGTATTTCTGGACTAACAATCAAATATTTCCTGATTTTACGGATGATACTGCTGATCTAGGGTGCCTGTGTCAATCGATGACCGCGTTATCCGGAGAGGAGCCCATGAGCGCTGACTTTGAAATGAATGATGCCTGCCCACCCGAATTGACGGTTTGTCGCGCAGGCGTTGCCTTACAAGACGTGCCCGCCGGCATTTCAAATCGTCCGTTCCGGTATGAGATGCTGCTGAGCAGCAGGGCAGACGGAGAAAACACCGTCATGCACGGTGTTGCCGGACCTGGCGTCATCACCCACTGGCACAGCCATCCGCGCGGGCAGATCCTGTATGTTCTGGACGGAGAAGGCCTTGTTCAGCGCGACGGTGGCGAGATCCGGGAAATCCGCGCCGGAGACTGCGTCTGGATCGCGCCCCGCGAACGCCACTGGCACGGCGCCGCCCCTAAAGCCACGTTCAGCTACATCAGCATCCAGGGCGTCAAGGACGGTAGCGCCGTTGACTGGATGGAACCCGTTGTTCTGCAGGAGGCCGGACAATGATGGCAATGCAATACAGCTTCGTGCTGCCGGCCGACTATGACATGGAGATCGTTGACCGGCGCATTCGCGACAAGGGGCATCTGCTTGACGGATTTCCCCACCTGCGGTTCAAGGCCTACCTCTTCGCCGATCGCAAGGACGGCGATATCGGATCTTACGAAAATCTCTATGCGCCGTTCTATCTCTGGGACGCGCCGGAAGGGGCAGATCGCTTTCTGTCCGGCCCCGGTTTCGAAGCCGTGTCTCGGGATTTCGGCCGTCCGGGTGTGGCGACCTGGATCGGCTGGCATGCAGAGCTGGGCAAGGATCTCACCCGGGCGCGCTATGCCAGCCGGGATATCCGGCCGATCCGCCCTTACTGCGACCTGCAGGCGCAGCGTTCAGAGGCAGCGGAAAGCGCGCGCAACACCTTGAGCGATCCGGAGGCGGTTGCCTGTGTGACCGCCTTCGATCCAACAAGCTGGAAAAGCTTGCGGTTTTGCCTCTGGCAGTCGCCGCCAGATCGCGAATCCGAAGAGACCCAACTCTACCGGGTCGGCTACGTCGCCCTGCCCTAGCATTCGACCGCAGGCCACCGTTCCTATCAACAAGCTGAAACCGGGGAGAAATCTCCGGTTTTCCATTTTCAGCGGCACCACCTGGTCTATTATTCAAAAAAAGCGCACAGGTTGACGTAAGGACATCGCTTGTCTCGAAGATCATAAACGCGTATCTATCCCGCAGGCTTACGTTTACGCAAACGTAAGGTATAAAATCTGCAGAATCGCTCAGGGAGGATTTCATGCCGAGTTACAGTGCCCCTGTGGAAGACACCCTCTTCCTGCTCAATGACGTCCTGGGATTCGAGCGTTACAGCAATCTTCCAGGTTTCGAGGACGCCACGCCGGATCTCGTCGAGGCGATCCTGCGCGAAGGCGCGAAATTCTGCGAGGAAGTCATCCAGCCGCTGAACCGCACGGGCGACGTGGAGGGCTGCAAGCGCGCCGACGACGGCACTGTGACCGCGCCGAGCGGATTCAAGGACGCCTATTCGGCGTTTTGCGAGGCCGGCTGGGGCAGTCTTTCTGCGTCTTCGGAGTTCGGCGGACAGGGCCTGCCGCACACGCTTGCCGCCATCATGAACGAGTATCTGTCGTCCGCCAACATGGCCTTTGCCATGTATCCGGGCCTGACGGCTGGAGCGATCGCGGCGCTTACCCTGCATGGAACGGACGAGCAGAAGGCAAAGTATCTTCCCAACATGATCGCCGGCACATGGACCGGCACCATGAACCTGACCGAGCCCCACTGCGGCACGGATCTCGGCCTGATCCGCACCAAGGCCGTTCCCGAAGCGGACGGCAGCTACCGGATTACAGGCACCAAAATCTTCATTTCCGCCGGCGACCATGATTTGTCGGAAAACATCATCCATCTGGTGCTCGCCCGCATCGAAGGAGCGCCGGAAGGCACCAAGGGCATTTCCCTGTTCGTGGTACCGAAAAAGCTCATCGGCGAGGACGGAGCGCCGGGCGCGGCAAACGGTGTTTCCTGCGGCGCGCTGGAACACAAGATGGGCATTCACGGCAACGCCACCTGCGTTATGAACTATGACGAGGCCAAAGGCTGGCTCGTCGGCGAGGAAGACAAGGGCCTGCGCGCCATGTTCACGATGATGAACGAAGCGCGCCTCGGCGTGGCAATCCAGGGCCTGGCCCAGTCGGAAGTCGCCTACCAGAACGCGGTCACCTATGCCAGGGATCGGCTGCAGGGCCGGGCGCTGTCGGGACCGAAAGAACCGGGCAAGGCCGCCGACCCGATCATTGTCCATCCGGACGTGCGGCGTATGCTCATGGGGATCCGCGCCTTCAACGAGGCCGCCCGCGCGCTGGTCCTGTGGACCGCGCTCAACGGCGACATTTCCCACCGCTCGGAAGACGACAAGGCCAGGCAGGCCGCCGACGACATGATGGGCCTGATGACGCCGGTGCTGAAGGGGGTTCTGACCGACACGGGCTTTGCCAACACGGTCAATGCCCAGCAAATGTTCGGCGGTCACGGCTATATCGCCGAATGGGGCATGGAACAGTTCGTCCGCGACGCCCGCATCGCCATGATCTACGAGGGCGCGAACGGCATCCAGGCGCTGGACCTGGTCGGCCGCAAACTGCCGGCACAAGGCGGCCGCGCAGTGATGGGCTTCTTCAACGAGGTCGGCACCTTCCTGCAGGAGAACGCCGAGAACGCGGAGCTTGCCGCCTTCACCGGCCCGCTGAAGAACGGCCTGGAGGACCTGCAGAAGGCCACCATGTGGTTCATGAACAACGCCATGACCAAACCCGACAACGCCGGTGCCGGGTCGACCGACTACATGCATCTCTTCGGCCTCGTCGCGCTTGGCTACATGTGGGCCAGGATCGCCAAGACGGTGCAGGACAAGCTCGCTGCCGGCGCCTGCGAAAAGGAAGACTGGCTCAAGGCCAAGCTGACCTTCGGCACGTTCTTCATGGAGCGGCTGATGCCGGAAACCGGTGCCCATCTCGCCCGGATCTCGAGCGGCGCCGACACGATGATGGCACTGCCCGCGGAGGCGTTCTAGTTTCAATTTCGGGCAGGAGGAGAAGGTTGCCCGTGGAATGAAGAACAAGAATTTTGGGAGAAGCAATCATGGGTGTTCTGGAGGTTCCGGCACCGTCCTATCAGGATGGGGAAATCATTCTTCTGGATGAAGCGTTCGCACGCTTCCTGGAACAGGAGATCGCGCCGGACTACGAGGACTTCGTCACCGCCGGAAGTGTCAGCCGGGAAGCCTGGAAGAAGACCGGCGACGGCGGCTTCCTGTGCCCGGCCATCCCGGAAGCCTACGGCGGCGCCGGGGGCACATTTGCTCATGAGGCGGCGATCATCCACCGCCTTGGCGTCGACGGTTTCGATCATTTCGGCATCGCGCTCCACTCGGCGATCGTCGCGCCCTATATCCTGCACTACGGATCGGAGGACCAGAAGAAGCGCTGGCTGCCCGGCCTCGTCTCCGGCGATCTCGTCGGCGCCATCGCCATGACGGAACCGGGTGCCGGATCGGACCTTCAGGGCGTGAAGACCACCGCCCGCAAGGACGGCAATCACTACGTCATCAACGGCAGCAAGACCTTCATCACCAACGGCCAACTCGCCAACCTGATCATCGTCGTCGCCAAGACCGACCCGGCCCAGGGCGCCAAGGGCATTTCCCTGTTCGTGGTCGAAACAGAACAGGTGGACGGTTTCAAGCGCGGGCGCAACCTGGACAAGTTGGGATTGAAGGGCAACGACACGTCGGAACTCTTTTTCGAGGATGTCCGCGTTCCCGCCGACGCCCTGATCGGGGCGGAGGAAGGCCGGGGCTTCTACCAGTTGATGGAGCAACTGCCGCAGGAACGGCTTCTGGTCGCCTGCCAGGCGATGGCGGCCATCGAACGGGCGCTCATGGTCACGATCGATTACGTGAAGGAGCGCAAGGCGTTCGGCAAATCCATCCTGGATTTCCAGAACACCCAGTTCAAGCTGGCGGAGGTCAAGACCGAGGCCACGATCGGGCGGGTGTTCGTCAACGATTGCATTCAGCGCCACATCGAAGGCAAGCTCGACAGCGTCACCGCCTCCATGGCCAAGTACTGGACCACCGATCTTCAATGCAAAGTGATGGACGAGTGCCTCCAGCTTCACGGTGGATACGGTTACATGAACGAGTACCCGATCGCCCGGCTCTACGCGGATGCCCGCGTGCAACGCATCTACGCCGGGACGAATGAAATCATGAAGGTGCTGATCGCCCGCAGCCTTTGAGGCACAAGCGACAGCCGGAACCCTGAGAGTTTTTCATGGCCGAATACGTACTGCACTGCTTCGCCCAATCCGGAAACGCCTACAAGCCCGCCCTCATGCTGGAACTCTCCGGCGCCGACTGGGAGCCGAAGTGGAACGATTTCTTCAATGGCGGATCGCGTGCCCCGGATTTCCGGGAAACCTATAACGAGATGGGCGAGATCCCGGTGCTTGAGCACGCCGGGGTGAAACTGACCCAGTCCGGGGTGATCCTCGACTATCTCGTCGAAAAGCTCGGCACCTTCGGCTGGACGGACGACACGGAGCGGCGCGAGGTCCTGCGCTGGATCCTGTTCGATAACCACAAGCTGACGAGCTACACCGCGACGCTCCGATACCTGCGGATCTTCGCCAAGACCGGCGAAACCGAGGTGGTGAAGTGGCTCGAAGGCCGGGCGATCGGCGCCTACAAGGTCCTCGAGCACCATCTGGAAGGCCGCGACTTTGTCGTCGGCGGCAAGCCGACGATCGCCGACCTGTCGCTGTGCTCTTACCTCTACTGGCCGGAGGAAATCGGTGTCGACTTTGCGCCGTTCAAGAACATCAACCGCTGGCTGGGGAACATCAGCGCCCTGCCCGGCTGGAAAGCACCCTACGACCTGATGCCGGGGCATCCCCTGCCGGCGTAGGCTGCACCAAAAGCTTTTAGGAGGAAACGATGGCAGAAGCCTATATCTACGATCACGTTCGCACGCCGCGCGGACGCGGCAAAAAGGACGGCGCCCTGCATGAAGTTCCGAGCGTGCGCCTCGCGGCGACCGCGCTCGAGGCCCTGCGTGACCGCAACGGCCTGGACACGCGCAAGCTGGACGACGTCATCCTCGGCTGTGTCGATCCGGTCGGAGAAGCGGGCGGCGACATCGCCCGCGCGGCGGTCTTTGCCGCCGGTTACGACACGTCCGTGCCGGGCATGCAGATCAACCGGTTCTGTGCCTCCGGCCTCGATGCGGTCAACACGGCCTCGGCACAGGTCATGGCCGGCCAGCATCAGCTCGTGATTGCCGGCGGCGTGGAGAGCATGAGCCGGGTCGGGATCGGCGCCTCCGGCGGTGCCTGGCCGATCGAACCGCAGGTGGCCGTGCCTTCCTATTTCGTGCCGCAGGGCGTCTCCGCCGACCTGATCGCCACCAAATACGGCTTTTCCCGCGACGACTGCGATGCCTATGCGGTGGAAAGCCAGAAGCGGGCTGGAAAGTCCTGGGCGGAAGGTCGGTTCGCCAAGTCCGTGGTTCCGGTGAAAGACATCAACGGGATCACCATTCTCGACCGTGACGAACACATGCGACCGGAAACCGATATGCAGTCGCTCGCCTCGCTCAATCCCTCCTTCGAGCTCATGGGCAGCATGGGCGGTTTCGACGCGGTCGGCATCCAGGCGCATCCGGAAGTGGAGAAAATCCGGCACGTTCACCACGCGGGCAACTCTTCCGGCATCGTCGACGGGGCCGCAGCCGTTCTGATCGGCTCCAGAAAGGCCGGCAAGGCGGCGGACCTGAAACCGCGCGCGCGGATTCGGGCCTTCACCAACATCGGATCCGAACCGGCCATCATGCTGACCGGCCCGGTCGATGTGACGGAAAAGCTCCTGCGCAACACGAAGATGACGCTGAAGGACATCGACCTGTTCGAGATCAACGAGGCCTTCGCCTCCGTCGTGTTGCGCTACCAGCAGGCCTTCGACCTCGATCCGGAAATCGTCAACGTCAACGGCGGCGCGATCGCCATGGGGCACCCGCTGGGTGCCACCGGCGCCATGATCCTCGGCACCGTGCTGGACGAACTGGAACGGCGCGACCTGAACACGGCCCTTGTCACCCTGTGCATCGGCGCAGGGATGGGAACGGCAACGATCATCGAGCGTGTGTGAGGAGACGATATGCCCAAAATCGATATCGCGTCCGTTCCCGCACTTTCGAAGACCATCTACCCCGAGCCCTATGCAAAAGCGACCGAAGGCCGGGAGAAACAGGCGCTCGGCGATGCCGCAAACCTGACCCAGTTCGGGGTCAACCTGACCCGGCTGAAACCGGGGGCGGGATCGGCCCTGAAACACTGGCATGAAAACGAGGACGAATTCGTCTTCATCCTTGAGGGCGAGGCCGTCCTGGAGGAAGGCGACAGCGTCGAGATCCTCAAGGCGGGAGAGGCCGCCGGATTCAAGGCCGGTGCGGGCGTCGGGCACCGTCTGCTCAACAACACCGATCGGGATGTCGTCTATCTGGAGATCGGCACGCGCGCTGCCGCCGAGGTCGTCAGCTACACGGACGCCGACCTGCATTTCGAGCGGATCAACCAGTCGAAGCGGCTGATGCACAAAGATGGAACGCCCTACTGAGGCGAAGGGAGGCATGAACGCATGACCTACACCAATTTCACACTGAAAACCGACACCGACGGCATTGCCCTGATCACCTGGGACATGCCCGGCCGCTCGATGAACGTGATCGACATGACGGTCATGGACGAACTCGATGCGCTGGTCGACGAGGTCGCCGGCACCGAGGCGATCAAGGGCGCCGTCATCACCTCCGGCAAGTCGTCGTTTACCGGCGGCGCCGACCTGACCATGCTGGAAAGCCTGTTGCAGGACTTCCATCTCAAGCGTCGGGGCGACCCGGAGGGCGCGGCCAGGACCCTGTTCGAGGGCTCGCGCCGCTTGTCGCTGATCTACAGGAAGCTGGAAACCTGCGGCAAGCCGTTCGTCGCCGCGGTGGCCGGCACCTGCATGGGCGGCGGCACGGAACTCGCACTTGCCTGCCACGCGCGCATCGTTGCCGATGACGATGGCTTCAAGATGGGACTGCCCGAGGTCAAGGTCGGGCTCTTCCCCGGTGCCGGCGGCACCCAGCGTGTCATGCGCATGACCGACGGCCAGCAGGGCATGCAGTTCCTGCTCCAGGGCAAGACGCTGAGGACCAAGCAGGCGCTGGCCATGAAGCTGGTCGACGGCGCGGCTCCGGCCCGGAAGCTGGTGGAGGCGGCGAAAAAGCTGCTCAAGGCCGGTGTCGACCCGGTCAAGCCCTGGGACAAGAAGGGCTTCAAACTTCCCAACGGCAAGATCTACTCCCCGCAGGGCTTCCAGTTCTGGCCGGCGGCCAACGCGATCTACCGGCGCGAGACCCACGACAACTATCCCGGCCCGCGCTATCTGCTGCATTCGGTAGTGGAAGGTCTTCAGCTGCCGATGGATCTCGCGCTGCAGGTGGAAAGCCGCTACTTCGCAAAGGTTCTTCAGACGCCGGAAGCGGCCAACATGATCCGCTCCCTGTTCGTCTCCATGCAGGAGCTGAACAAGGGCGCCCGTCGTCCCGCGGCCGAGCGGCCGAACAAGATCAAGAAAATCGGCATTCTCGGCGCCGGCTTCATGGGGGCGGGTATTGCCTATGTCACCGCGCAAGCCGGCATCGATGTGGTGCTGATCGACCGGGACCAGGAAAGCGCGGACAAGGGCAAGGCCCATTCCGACGCCCTGCTGACAAAGGCAATCCAGCGCGGCCGGGCAACGCAGGAGCAGAAGGACAAGCTGCTTTCGAAAATTCTGGCAACGACCGACTATGAGGAACTCGCCAACTGCGACCTGGTGATCGAGGCGGTCTTCGAGGATCGCGAGATCAAGCGTGGCGTAACGGAAAAGGCGGAAGCGGTGATGAAGAGCCGCGCGATCTTCGCCTCCAATACCTCGACGCTGCCGATCACCTCGCTCGCCCAGGCCTCCAAGCGCCCGAAGAGCTTCATCGGCATCCACTTCTTCTCGCCGGTCGACAAGATGATGCTGGTGGAAGTGATCATGGGCAAGAAGACCTCCGACCGGGCACTCGCCATGGCGCTCGACTATATCAAGGCGATCAGGAAGACCCCGATCGTGGTCAACGACAGCCGCGGCTTCTACACCTCGCGTGTGGTCATGACCTATATCCGCGAGGGCCTGATGATGCTGGCCGACGGCGTTCCGGCGGCCATGATCGAAAACGCCGGCCGGATGGCCGGCATGCCGGTCGGCCCCCTTTCGCTTGGCGACGAAGTCGCACTGGATCTTGCCTGGAAGATCGTCTCAGCGACCCGCAAGGATCTCGGCATCAAATATGTCGAAGGCCCGCTCGACAACATCCTGGAAGACATGGTGGTCAAGCGCGAACGCTTCGGCCGCAAGAACGGCAAGGGCTTCTACGACTACCAGGGCCGGGACAAGCAGCTGTGGCCCGGTATCCCCGACGTGGTCGGCGCGCCGAAACCGGCGGAGCAATTCAACATCGAGGAACTCAAGCAGCGCCTTCTGGTGATGCAGGCTCTGGAAACGGCGCGGATCTTTGAGGAGAAGTGCCTGACCGATGTCCGCGAAGCCGATGTCGGCTCGATCCTCGGCTTCGGCTTCGCGCCTTATTCCGGCGGCACCCTGTCCTACATCGACACGATGGGAACGGCTGCCTTCGTCAAGCTCTGCCGGCAGTTCACGAAGAAATGGGGCCCGCGGTTCAAACCGAACCGGCTGCTGCGTGAAATGGCGAAAACGAACGAAACCTTCTACGGAAAATTCCCGCCTAAGGAGCAGGAGAAGGCCGCAGAGGCGGCCTGACCGCCTGTCGCTTCACCCGCCGGAGGGACGCCTGAAGTCCCTTCGGATGAGGTGAAGCAACTCTCGGATTGCGGCCCCGGCCAAAGACTATTTCCTCAGAAAAAGTCGCCTCGACGAAAATAATCCATCGCCTCTTTACCGTCCTGTGCATTAATGGTCGGACGCACCGTTCGATCGCGGCCCGACTGAGAGGATCATGGTTCAGCCGAAAAACAGTGCATGGATCCAGGGAAGCCCGGTCGCCCGTCTGGGCGTGCTGGCCAAAGCGCGAGGGCTGGACTGGGCGGGGATCTTGAAATCTCACGACATTGACGTGGCAAGGATCGAAGCCCCGGACGCGACCGTGGGTATGGAGACCGCGCTCGAACTTTTCAATCAGGTGGCACAGGCCATCGGCGACGATGCCCAGATCCTTGATCACTTCTATGAAACGCCTGTCGGCTTCACTCAAGGATACGACTATGTCGGCCTTTGTGCGCCGACGGTAAGGGAGGGGCTCAAGAACTGGGCCAAGGTCACCCTTCTGCGGAGCAATTGCGCCAAGACGATCTATTCGGAAAATTCGGAAGGCGCGAAGCTGGAATGGACCATTCCGAGCCTTTATCGCGACTTCACGCAATTTTCCCTGGCCTTTCTCGGCTGGGCGGTCAGACGAACCGAAATGCTCCTGGACGGAGCCTGTGAGGATGTGAAGATCCGCATCTCGTCTCCACGTCCCTCTTCCCCCTCCCGGGTGCTGCAGAAATACGATCGCAGGGTCAAGTTCAGTCAGCCCGATCACGGTGTCATCGTGCCGGCCCGACTGCTGGACCATCGCCCTTCCACCGCGGATCCGGTTTTACTGCAAATCATCGAGCAGCACGTCTACAGCATCATCAAGGAACGCAGCTCGGAAACATCGCCGCTCAACAGGATCGTGGAAGCGATGTGCACCATGCTGCAGGACGGAGACTGCTCGGCGGAGGCCGTCGCGAGGGAGCTCGGCATGTCGCGCCGCAGTCTTCAGAGAACACTCAGCGACCATGGCACGACCTATAGAAACCTGCTCGCGGAAGTCCGCCGCTCCATCGCGGAAAAGTATCTGGTCAATACAGAGCTGCCGATGAAGGAGATTGCGTATCTTCTGGGTTTCTCCGAGATCAGCACGTTTTCCCGTGCGGTAAAGAGCTGGTACGGCGTCTCGCCGAAGTCCGTCCGGCAACGGGTACATGACCTTCCGTTAGCGCGCGCTTCCCTGCTCCGCCACCATTAAAGCGCGTTATTCCGGTTTTCAACAGGGTCACAATCAGTTCGCATGCAATACACTGCCTAATCATTAGTATTTTATACAGTATATTTTCTGATTTTCCGTTTTCCCTTCCACATCACCCAACAATGCTTGACACTAATAATTATTCCTCTAGGTCATATTTGTAAGTTATTTTACACATATACCTTAGTAGAGCCCGAAGACCCTGCCCTTGCCTGAAACCGTCAAATCCAACCGATTGGCACCGGTCGTCTTTCCGGAAGCCTCCTCTGACAGGACAGAGGCGTCCGAATGGATCGTTGCCAGGCCGCTTACGGTATTGGCCAAGATGGCCAGATCTAGAGGGCTTGACTGGGTTCGCATGAAGGCGGAGTACGGTCTTGTTCCCGGCGATCTGGATGACCAGGACCGCAAGTTGAATGTACATGACGTGATCTGCCTTTTTGAGGAAGTCGCCCAGGCAATCGGAGACGATGCCGCCATACTGAATGAATTCAGCACGCTTCCGCAAGGCTATGCCTACACCTTCGATTATGTCGGCCTGCTCGCACCCAGCCTTCGCGACGCGTTGCGGAACTGGCAGCGATTTTATCCCCTGCACAGCAATTCGGTCGTATTGCAGTATTCAGAAGACAACGACTATGGAGTGCTGCAGTGCCGACTACCCGACGGAAATGGCACCTCTTTTCAAGCAACATATGCGTTTGTTGCCTGGATTGCGGGTCGCATAGAACTGGTTCTGGGCACAATTGTGGAACAAATCCGTTTGGAATTCGCGGCTCCGGCGCCGAAACAAAGCTGCCGGTTCCTGGAAAAATACGCCAACCGCACTCATTTCGGCCGCACGGAAAACCGCATTCTCATCCCGGTGCCGCTTCTGGACAGCCGACCTCCCAAGGCCGATGGCGGTCTTTTGAAGATCATTGTAAACGCTGCCGAACGGGACATGCAGGACCGATCGCGGGAAGTGTCGCCACTGCCTGAATTGGATGCGGCCGTCGAATATTGCCTAAGGTCCGGGGACTTTTCGATGGGACATGTGGCATCCATCATGGGGCTAACCCAGAAGGCATTGCAAAGAGCGCTTGAACGGAAGGGAACATGTTTCCGGCATGTCCTGGAAAATGCCCGAAGTTCCATGGCCGGACATTATCTCACCCAAACGAATCTGCCGATAAAGGAAATCGCCTATCTGCTCGGCTTTTCGGAAGCCAGCGCATTTTCCAGAGCCGTGAAGAGATGGTTTGGCCAGCCGCCGCGCGCTATCCGTGAACAAAGCGGCGACCGGCCATCAGGTTCCTGACCGGGATTCTGCTGAACGGATAGACGCCTGTTCGGCGCGTTCAGTAAGACAAACGTCCGGCTTATCTTTGTGATGGGGCCACATGCCGGTATCAAACAATGCCTTCTGACTTTCCGGAAAGTGTCTGATCGAACCGGTCACTCCGCACGAGACGGCGAGGTTAACCAGCTGATTTCATTTCCATTTCCACAACTGATTCCATCAGGGATTCCATATACGGGATAATACGTAATTTTCCATATCTTGCAACTATATTTTCAAAACCACGAAAACAACGGCGTCTCCTCTTCAGGTCGAGACAATCCGACTTAATCCAATGAAACGGTATGTTTCCTTTTTCCAAGTCCGCGTGTTCGTAGTTATCCGGGCTGCAAATTTGGCAGATTAGACCGTAAATTAGACAAAACGCGCCAATAGAGGTACCTTGTGACCCCGCACGCCATGCGTGCACCTGCGCTGACGGGGGACGTCCATGCCATCCAAAACCGAATGGATGCGTTCCGATGCATTCAGGGCTCTGAAGTACCATTCCCCGGCCGCCAAGCTGGATTGGCGGGCAATTGCCGAGCTTCATAATTTCGACCCTGCCGTTATCGACGATCCGGAGGGCACTGTTCCGATAACCACCTGGCTCGACGTCTTCGAACATGTGGCGCAGGAACTAGGCAGCGACGCCATCATGTTCGACATTTTCAACAAGATGGATGTCGGCGCATTTTCCGTATTCGATTACCTGTTCATTTGTGCTCCGACACTCAGGGATGCGTGCAAGGCCTGGAAGCGCTTCATGCCCATGCGCACCAACGCCTATGGCCTGCATTATCATGAGGATGAACACTACGGCATTCTCGAGTGGCCGATCCTGGAAGGGCGCGGTATCTGGTGCCAAAGCATGTATGCACGCATAGGCTGGGCAGCCAGACGCTTTGAAATCGTGCTTGAAACCGACCATCCGCCGATCGCGATCGAACTGGCGACGCCGGCACCGAAAGATCCGTCTGACTTTCTTGATCGCTACGGCCGGAAAGTCAGGTTCAACCGCCTTCGCAACTGCATCTCGATTCCCGCATATCTGTTGTCGAAGCGCCTGCCGCAGAACGAGGACAATCTTTATGCGATTATCCAGACCTCTGCGTTCCGGGAATTGGGTCTGTTCCAGAACCGGAACTCGCCGATGTCCCGGGTTGCGAACGAGATCGCGGAAACCCTGAAGAACGGCACGTGCAACCTGGCGCAGATCGCTCAGAACCTCGGCATGTCGCAACGCTCCGTCCAGCGTGTCCTGGAACAGGAAGGGACCACATTCCGCAAGCTGACCGAGGACATTCGAAAGACGGCCGCAGAACGCTATCTGCAAAGCACCGACCTGCCTTTCAAGGAAATTGCCTTTCTTCTCGGGTTTTCGGAATTGAGTACGTTCTCCCGGGCGGTCAAGACCTGGTACGGCGTTCCTCCGCGAAAAATCCGCGAAAGCGGCACGCGACAGATAAACTAGTTAAAAACACCAATGAAACGAACCATAACAATCAAGCTTTCGCGGCCTAGACTGTAGTGCCCGATGTTTCATCGGCAGCAGAGTTTGCAGGGAGGAAAGACGGCTTGGCTGCCAGGAAACTGCACTCCGGGGAATGGGGGCAGGCTGAACAGATCAGCTACCTGGAGCCGCTTCTCAACTCGAATGGGTGGAGTTGGGAAAATCTCGTCCAGCACTTTCCCCTCCCCGGAGATGCCTCGGACCTGAAAGACCAGAAAGTGGAAATGTCGCTTTTGCTCGAGGTGTTCGAGTATGCGGTGGAACTCATCGGCGACGACGCCGCGATGCTGGACTACTATTCCGACCTGCCGCACGGCGCCATACCAACGTTTGACTGTGTGGCGCTTTACGCGCCAACGTTTCGTGCCGCCGTGTAAAACTGGCAGCGGTTCATTGCGCTGCGCACCAATTGTTATCACATGAATTTCACCGACGAACCGGAGTTCGGTGTCCTCACCCGGGATATTCCGGACCGGCTCGGCCCGCGGTTTGAGAACATATTTGCCAAAATCGCCTGGGCAGCGAGCCGCATCGGGCACATCGTTCAGGATCCGGATGTGCACCTGACGATCGAGCTGACCGTTCCGGTCCCCAGATGCACATCCTGTTTCCAGAACGAATACGGCAATCACCTTTTATTCTCACAGGCTCGGGACAGGATCCTGATACCTTCCCGGTATCTCGACGCCGCTCCCCCGGAAAACGAAGAAAGCCTTTTCGGCCTGATTAAGTTGAACGCGATGGCCGAAGTCGAAAAAGTGCTGTCGCTGCAGGATCCGATTGCCCGCATCAAGGCTGCCATCAACGAACATTTCAAGGCCGGTGACTGCAAACTGGAACGGTTGCCAGAAGCCTTGGGATATCCCGGCGCGGCCTGCAGCGTCACCTGGAAACGGAGGGAACGTGCTTTCGGGACCTCACCGACAGGGGCCGTCGGACGCTGGCATCCAAATATTTGCGCGATACGAACCTGAATTTGAAGGAAGTCGCCTTCCTCCTCGGCTTTTCCGAACCGAGTTCCTTTTCCCGGGCGATCAAGACCTGGTTCGGCATCTCGCCAAGCCAATATCGCCGCAACCGCTAGAGTATCGGGCGAGACCCGGTCGGATTCGCCGCGTCGGACGCATGAAAAGAAAACGGGCCCCGTACGCCGTACGGGGCCCGTCTGTAAATATCCGGCCTTTGCTGCGCGGCTCGGGATTGTCATCTCGACAACCCAAATCGGCCATCTCGGTATCTGCATCCGCCGTATGCAGAACCAAAGTTCACAGGTTTACCTACCGGACCGGGTCAGCCTTGTCATTCTTATACCGCCGCTTTCAAACCGTAACCAAAACAGTCGCAGCCAGATGGGGCCATGTGCGATGTCAGGTGCCTCGTTACGATTCGTCTTCCAGCGCGATGGCTGAACCGCGCCTGCATGTTCCGTGGTTTCATGGGAGGAATGAAGCCGCGTTTCCGCTACGACGCAATTCGGTAAATACCTCAAAAGCCAGCAGGGGTAATTGGCAGAACTTGTTTCATATTTACCCATATATGCCAAATGTCATCAAAGTGTCATAGATGTTCCAAGCTTAAAGAAAATACGCCTGTCTTTATCGTGCAAATACTGATGAAAATTCCCGAGGCATTGCGGTTATCATTCACCCGTCTTAAGTATCAAAAATCACGTCAGATGATGACCTATCTGACCGAATCCCTTCTCCTCACCAATGACAGGATCGATCAATGTCCGACAGCAACCTCACCAAATTCATGGGCGGTTCTCCCGGTCAGGTGATCCTCCGGCTCCTGTTCCTGTCCTTCGTGGTCGGAGTGATCCTGTCTGCGCTCGATCTCGATCCGCTCCAGATCGTCGACTACGCCGTGCAATTCGTCCAACGACTCTGGAATATGGGATTTGCGGCGATCGAAAACATCCTGCGCTATTTCGCAATCGGCGCCATAATTGTCGTGCCCATCTGGCTGGTCATGCGCCTGATCAAGTCGGTCGGCAGATAACGGCTTCGGCGAACTGCACCGGACGCCTTGCATCGCACAGGCGCATGGCCTCGCGGTGCAAGGTGACGTGCCGGTCGGCCAGTTCATCGATATCCGTGGAATAGCCTCCGCCCAAAACACCTGCGACCGGAAGCCCTGCTGCGCGCAGGGTTTCGAGCACATATCGGTCGCGGCGGATCAGGCCGTCCCGGCTGAGACCCAGGCGGCCGAGCCTGTCTCCAAGAAAGGGATCGACACCGGCATTGAAAAAAACGATGTCCGCCCGGGCCCGTTCGATGACCGTGGGGAGCACGCCCACAAGGCTTTCCAGATACGCCTCGTCGCCCGTATGGTCGGGCAAAGCAATATCCAGGTCGGAGGGGACTTTCCGGACCGGATAGTTCTTCTCGCTGTGCATGGAGAAGGTGAAGACACTGTCGTCACCGGCGAAGATATCCGCCGTTCCGTCGCCCTGGTGCACGTCCAGATCGACCACCAGAGCCTTCTCGATCGCACGGTCCGCCTGCATCACCCGGATTGCCACCGCCACGTCGTTGAAGACACAGAAACCGGCACCATGGGCCCGCCTTGCATGATGGCTGCCGCCGGCCGTGTTGCAGGCGATGCCGTGCTCCAGGGCGAGATACCCGGTCAGAACGGTACCGCCGGTCGCGCAGCGGGCGCGCCGGGCAATTTCCTCGTTCATCGGGAATCCGATTTCCCGGGCGATTTCCGCCGGGACGCGCGCGCCGAACACCTGATCGACATAGCGCCGGTCATGGGCCAGGGCGACCCATTCGGCCGGCGCCGGCCGCGGCCTGACGAATTTCCCGCCGCTCAACAGCCCTTCCGCGACGATGCGTTCCGCAACCGCGCGGAACTTGTCCATCGGAAACCGGTGGTTTACCGGCAGGTCGGCGCAATAGTCGGGGTGATGTACGATCGGCAGCGTCATGACGACAGATTACAGCCCGGAAAGCCCCTGAACCACCTGTGATTTTCGCTGGGGCAGCAGGTGGCAATCTCTACCGACCGGCGGTGCCGGAAGCATTCATATGCGCTTGACGGCACAGGGCAAATGCCAAAGAGTGTGTCATCGCCTTCCGGACGCTCCATGACAACGCATATTTCCGACATCGGGCCTGAAAAGGCGTTTGACGTAACCCATCGCAGTGTCCTTGCGATCGCGGTGCCAATGACGCTGGCGTTCCTGTCGACACCCCTTCTGGGCGTCGTGGACACGGCGGTGATCGGTCGGCTCGGGGATGCGGCTTTGGTGGGCGGCATTGCCATCGGCGGGGTGATCTTCGACCTGGTGTTCACCACCTTCAATTTCCTGCGGTCCGGCACCACGGGGCTGACCGCGCAAGCCTACGGCGCCGACGACCAGAGCGAGATCAAGGCGACGTTTCTGCGCGCCCTGTTCATCGCCGCCGTCGCCGGGATCGCCGTCATTCTCCTGCAGGTGCCGTTTCTGGAAATCGGCCTGACCTTTCTGGGCGGCAGCGCGGATGTGCAGTCGGCCACCCGAAGATATTTCGAGATCCGCGTCTACAGCGCACCGTTCCTGCTCGCCAATTACGCGATCCTCGGCTGGTTCCTGGGGTTGAGCCGTGCCGGGACCGGGCTGTTCCTGCAGCTTTTCCTGAACGGGCTCAACATCGCCTTGAGCATCTGGTTCGTCATGGGCCTCGGCTGGAGTATCGAGGGTGTCGCCGCCGCCACGGTTCTCAGCGAAGCGGCTGCCTGCCTGGCCGGACTCCTGCTTATCCTGCGCACCGCCAGAGGCAGCGCCTGGCCTGTGTGGTCGGTCGTTTTCGACCGAAGGCTGCTCCTGCGCATGATGGCGATCAACCGCGACATCATGATCCGCTCCTTCAGCCTGCTGTTCGCCTTCGCCTTCTTTACCGCCCGCTCGGCGGACCAGGGCGATGTCCTTCTGGCAGCCAATGCGATCCTGGAGAAATTCTTCCTGGTGGGCGGCTATTTTCTCGACGGCCTGGCGACGGCGGTCGAACAGCTGGCAGGCCGGGCGGTCGGCGCACGCTATCGGCCGGCGTTCGACCGGGCAGTGAAGCTCACCACGCTCTGGGGCTTCGCGCTGGCGCTCGGCCTCGCCCTTGTCTATTTCGCGGCCGGCCCACTGCTGGTCGATCTCATGACCGTTTCGCCTGGCGTGCGGGAACTCGGGCGCGTCTATCTGCCCTGGGCGGCGCTCACGCCGCTTTTCGGCGTGCTCGCCTTCCAGATGGACGGGGTCTTCATCGGCGCGACATGGTCCCGCGACATGCGCAACATGATGCTGTTGTCGCTGGCGATCTATATCGCCGCCTACTACACGCTGTTTCCGCTCATTGGAAACCACGGCCTGTGGTTGTCGCTGGAAATCTTTCTGGGCGCGCGCGGCATCAGCCTTGCCGCCATGTGCCGGCACCGCGCCAACCAGACCTTTCAGCCTGCTTAAAAGTCCAGACCGGCCCAGGCTTCCAGATTGGCGTCACGGGCCTCGGAAATGTGTTTAAGTCCATGCTGGTCGAGCTTCTCCGAGAGGCCTTTCAGGATCTCTCCGACGAGGCCGATGCCGTGATAGGTCAGGGACGAATAGAGCTGCAGCAGATCCGCGCCCGCAGTGATTTTCGTCCAGGCACTTTCCGCGCTGTCGATCCCGCCGACGCCGATGATCGGCAGGTCGGGACCGGCGAGCCGGCGCGCCTTGGCAAGCGCAATGGTGGATTTGCGGAACAGGGGCCGGCCGGACAACCCACCGGTTTCCTGTGCGGTCACCGTATCGGTCAGGCCGTCGCGCGCAACGGTCGTATTGGAGACGATCAACCCGTCGACGCATTTGGCCTGGATTTCCTCGATGATATCCTCCAGCGAGGCCTCGTCCACGTCCGGAGCGATCTTCAACAGGACCGGCACATGCCGACCCACGACCTGCGTGCGCTCGTCCCGCGCGGTAATGACGCCGGTCAGAAGTTCGGCGAGCGCCTCGCGCGCCTGCAGGTCGCGCAGCCCTGGCGTGTTCGGCGAGGACACGTTGACGGTGAAATAGGAGGCGAGATCGGCGAAGGCATGAATACCGGCCACGTAATCGGCGACGCGGTCCGTGGCATCCTTGTTCGCACCGACATTGACGCCGACGATGCCGGTCTGGCGTCTGCGCCCGTCCAGACGGCGACGCAGTGCCTCATGGCCTTCGTTGTTGAAGCCATAGCGGTTGATCACCCCCTGATCGGCGGGCAGACGGAATACGCGCGGCTTCGGATTTCCCGGCTGGGGCCTCGGCGTGACGGACCCGACCTCAGTAAAGCCGAAGCCGAGTTTCAACAGCGCATCGGGAACCTCACCGTTCTTGTCGAAACCCGCCGCCATGCCGACGGGATTGGGAAAGCGCAGATCCCAGAGCTGCACTTCCAGACGCGGATCGGCGGCGATCGGGCATTTCGGCATAAGACCGGTCTTCAACGCCTTGATGGTCAGGCCGTGGGCGGTTTCAGCGTCCAGAAAGTGAAGCCCGGCAAGAGCCAGTTTTTCAAACGGAGACGCGGTCATTGTCCAAGGTCCGGAAAGACGTGCGCGCCATCGGGCCCGAGCGGCAGTGGCCGGACCCAGACGGCAAGCGACGTCGGCAGGTCGGCGTAAAGATGCGGGAACAGGTCGCCTCCCCGCGACGGCTCCCATTTCAGATCCGGGCCCAGTGCATCCGCATCGAAGGCCGCAAGCAGCAGGCCTTCCTGACCGGCGAAATGTTTGGCAGCTGTCTCTCGTGCCTGGTCCGCGGTAGAGAAGTGGATGAAGCCGTCGGCCAGATCCACCGGCGCACCCTTGAAGACGCCAAGCGCTTCGGCTTCCTGCCAGAGGTTTTCAGGTACAATCTTGAAAATCAGTCGCATGCGGGTCATGTCCTGGGAGTCGGGTTGCTCGCCCGTCTCCGCCACCGGAACCGGGCGGCGCGGACCCTATCGCCTGACGCACCGCAGAACAAGCGTGGGCAACGGCGTTCTCGGCTTTGACAGGGATTTTCACCCCGAACATAATTATGAAAGGTATCAATTCCCATCGTTTCAATGCGCGCCATAACCAAGCCAACAGGAGTCCGGATTGGGACTGCTTAGGAAGCTCCGCCCGGTCCTGATACCGGCCATTGTCCTGATTGCGGGAGCGAGCCTGCTTGCCTGGCTGCTTCTGGCCGATCCGCCGGAGCCGCCCCCGCTCCAAAAGAGCGCCTCTGGCGAGACCGAGCCGCAAACCGCGTCTCCGTCCGACACCCGCAATACGATTGCCGCGCAGTCGGCGGTAACAAAGGAAGCCGCCGAATCGCCGCCGCCATTGCCGAGCGACATCCGCAATGTCTCTCCGGCAGGGATCAGCCCGCCCGAAGTCACCGGCAAGCTGACCCGTGTCAAGCCGTCGCAACGCCTGCTCGACCTGATCAATCCCCCCGTGGAACCGGTACCGGACGGCGAGTTCAAGCTGCAGCGTCCCAAGGTGATCGATGCCGGAACCCTTGGCACCGAGGATCTACTCGTCAGGATTGCCCATATCTCCCCCCTGAAGCCCGACGAAACCTGCGTTTCCCGTGTGGGGGGCACCTGGCCCTGCGGCACCCGCGCCCGGACCGCGCTGCGCGGCCTGATCCGCATGTTCACCATTGTCTGTCAGAAGACCCAGGACCTCGGTCCACGGCAGATCGCGGCCACCTGCATCCGGCGCAAGACCGACATCGGCGAATGGCTCGTGCGCTACGGCTGGGCCGATCCGGCGGAAGATGCGCCGGAGACTTACCTGGAGCTCGCGGCGGAGGCGAAAAAGAACAAGCGGGGCAAGTGGCAAGCGGAATGGCTGAAGGATCTGCCGGAACCGGTTGCCGACCTGTCCCTGCCGGGACTTCCAACCGGCCTGCCCGACGAATTGCCGGATGACGGCAACAACATTCTGGTCAGCCCGCAGGACCCGACGTTGCCCGACCCGGATTTTCGCCAGGCGTTGCCGCCGAATGGTTGATATGTCCCGGAATGCGAAAAACCGCGCGGGGGCGCGGCTCAGACTGCAGACAACGCTCTTCCCTCTCCGTCTTCACCCCGGCCAAGCGAAAGCGCGAGCCGGGGCCGGCGAGGCAAAAGCCTCACGACTTCAATAGATTATACAACCGAAGCCGTGGCTCACCGGTCCCGGATCCCCGCTCACGCTGCGTCCGGGATGACGAAATCAGGGCTTGTCATCAACATCAAGCCGCGCAATCCGCGCGGCTTTGCGATTGTGAGCAATAGACGGCCGGATTGGCTTACGCCGTCAGTTCGCCTTTCAGCGCCTTCTCGATCAACGCCCGCGTTTCTTTGATGCCGTAGAGCGCGACGAAAGACCCGAAGCGCGGACCGCGTTCCTGGCCGAGCAGAACCTGATAGAGCGCCTGGAACCAGGCCACCGACACGCCGGGGCCGCCGTCCGGGCTCTTCTTGTTGTGGTCCTGATAACGCTCGATGGCACGGGCCACATCGAGGGCCGCGTCCTGGATCACCGCGCCGTCCGCATCGGCGGGAAGGGCTGCCAGCTGGGCGTCCAGCTGTTCCAGCGCCGCCCGTTCCACCTCGTCCGGAACGCGGAACGATTTGGTCGGTTTGACGAAATCGTCGAAATAGCGGATCGCGTAGCCGACCAGCGCATCCAGCTCGGGATGATTTTCCGGTGTCACACCCGGTGCGTAGCGGGAGATGAAGGCCCACAGCACGTCCTTGTTCTCGGCATTGGAGGCCGAAACCAGGTTGAGCAGCATGGAGAACGGCACCGGCAGATCGATCGCCGGCACATTACCGGAATGAATATGCCAGGCCGGGTTGCCGAGCTGCTGTTCGATCGGCATCGACGGGTACTTCTGGGCGAAGGTGTAATATTCGTCGACTGCCTTCGGGATCACGTCGAAATAGAGCTTCTTGGCCGTGCGCGGCTTCTGGAACATGTAGAGCGAGAGGCTTTCCGTCGGCGCGTAGGTCAGCCATTCGTCGATGGTCAGGCCGTTGCCCTTGGACTTGGAGATCTTCTCGCCGTTCTCGTCCAGGAAAAGTTCGTAAACGTAATGCTCCGGCGGACGGCCGCCGAGCACTTGGCAGATCCGGTCGTAGACGGCCATGTTCGGGCCGTGGTCCTTGCCGAACATTTCGAAGTCGACATCGAGGGCTGCCCAGCGCGCACCGAAATCCGGCTTCCACTGCAGCTTCACATTGCCGCCGGTCACCGGCAGGGTAATGTCGGTGCCGTCTTCGTCGGCAAAGGTGATGGTGCCGTTTTTGGCGTCGACGTCCTTCATCGGCACATAGAGCACCCGGCCGGTCGTCGGCGAGATCGGCAGGAACGGGCTGTAGGTCGCCTGGCGCTCTGCACCGAGTGTGGGCAGCATGACATCCATGATCGCCTGGTATTTCTCCACGGCCTTCATGAGGATCGCGTCGAACTTGCCGGACTTGTAATACTCGGTCGCACTGGCGAATTCGTAATTGAAGCCGAACGTGTCCAGGAACCGGCGCAGCATGGCGTTGTTGTGCGCGGCAAAGCTGTCGTAGTCGTCGCCGAACGGGTTCGGTACGGAGGTCAGCGGCTTGTGCAGATGCGGCTCCAGCATTGCCCGGTCGGGCACGTTTTCCGGGATCTTTCGCATGCCGTCCATGTCGTCGGAGAAGCACAGCAGCCGGGTCGGGATCTTGTCCTCGGTGATCAGCCGGAAGGCGGTGCGCACCATGGTGGTGCGGGCAACCTCGCCGAAGGTGCCGATGTGGGGCAGGCCCGAGGGGCCGTATCCGGTCTCGAACAGAACCGGCCGGCCCGGATCCCGTTTCTCGATCCGTTTGACCAGTTTACGCGCCTCTTCGAAGGGCCAGGCTTTGGAAACCCGGGCCGCCTCGACAAGATCTTGCGAGAGGTCAAGCGGTGGCAGGGATTGGTCGGTCATAGTGTGTTTTCAGTTCTGTTGAGGTGAAGAAATCCGCGCTGCGTGGCCTCAACGAAAGCCCGCAAGCCGCGGCGGTTGACGCGTAGAGCATAGCCGACGCAATGGTCAAGTGTCTTTTACCCGCAGGCGTGCGCCCCGAAGCGCTCCGTCGTGGCGGATAAAAGGGGCCTTCCGGTCACTCGTTTGTCGACCTTGTATGACTTGAAGTGCGATGCGTGACCGGGTACCACACGAAAAACCCAAAGCTGGCGACAAGGCAATACACTCAATGAGCGATACAATCAGCATCCAGGAAGCCCTGATCTACGTCATGGTAATCACATCGGCATCCGACGCCAGCATGACCGACAGCGAATTGGCAACCATCGGCGAAGTGGCCAAGACCCTTCCCGTGTTCCGTGATTATGATCCCGCGAATGTGCTGCCGGCAGCCCAGCGATGCGGCGAACGTCTCCAGGCCGAAGACGGCCTGATGGATGTGCTTGGCCTGGTGGCCGACACATTGCCGGTCCACCTGTTCGACACCGCCTATGCGCTGGCGGTCGAAGTTGCCGCCGCCGATCTCGGCGTTTCAAAGGAAGAACTGCGCATTCTCCAGCTGCTGCGCGACCGCTTCAACCTGGACAAACTGACGGTGGCTGCCATCGAGCGCGGTGCTATCGCCCGGCACCGGACGGTTTAAGCCACTTAATTCATACTCCGGATCGCGTCCGGCAGGTCGAGCGAAAAAGCGGGTATGGCCACGTCGAAGGTCGTCCCGTCCTGGCGCTCCATGCCGTAGCTGCCCTGCATGAAGCCGGAGTCCGTCGAAAGCGGACATCCGGACGAATATTCAAAGGTCTCGCCCGGACTGATCACCGGCTGTTCGCCAACAACACCCGCGCCGCGGACTTCTTCCACGCGGCCGCGCGCATCCATGATTTTCCAGTACCGGGTCTTGAGCTGAACCGGCTCATCGCCGTCATTGCGGATTTCGACCGCGTAGGCCCAAATGTACTCGTTTTCCTCCGGATTGGATTCGTCATCGAGATAATAAGGCTCGACGGAAACCTCAATTCGGTTGGTGACCGCGCGATACATTCCAAAACTCCAGTTGTCTCGTGCAGTTTGTCTCCCTGCCCGTCCTGCGCTTATAGGGCCGATGACGCATACGTGAAAGGGATCTGCAGCTCAAAGTCTCGATATTACGTAATGTGATTAGAGCATCGGGCGATAACTTTGAACCATTTGATGTCTGAAAGCAGTTCATTCGGCCAGGCGCGTCGCGTGAGCTGAGATGCGGTGTATCGTGCAAGCGGCGCAACGCAGTCGATGGGCTGCTTTCAGACACCCGAAGGGCCGGGCTCTTTTGCCCGCTGACCGCGTTGGCTCCCGCTTGTGGTGGGAAACACCACGGCACGCGACCCGCCTTGTCAGCAGACAAAAGCGCGCCGGTCAAATGTTTCAAGGTTAACGCCCGATGCTCTAAAAGAAAGCCGGTCCCAAGTTGAGAGAACCATGTTCGATAGCCGTCTGCGCCCCATGATCGATCCGCCGATGAATGCGGCCGGCAAACGCCTCGCCCGAACGGGGATCAGCGCCAACGCAGTCACGGTATCGGGTTTCGTCTTCGGCATGCTGGCGGCCGCCCTGATCGCGCTGGGTGCGCCGCTGGCAGGTCTCGTGTTCGTGCTCATCAACCGGATCGCCGACGGACTGGACGGCGCGGTCGCCAGGGTCAACGGCAAGACCGACCTGGGCGGTTATCTCGACATCACCCTCGACTTCTTCTTTTACGGGGCCGTGCCCTTTGCCTTCGCGGTCCTCGATCCGTCAAAGAACGCACTTGCCGCCACGGCCCTGCTCCTGAGCTTCTATGCCAATGGCGCGTCGTTCCTCGCCTTCGCGATCATGGCGGAAAAGCACGGACTGGAAACCGACCGGCAGGGGTCGAAATCGCTCTACTATCTGGGGGGGCTGGCCGAAGGCGCGGAAACCATCGGCGTCTTCATCCTCATGTGCCTGTGGCCGTCCGGCTTCGCGATACTCGCCTGGGCCTTCGCCGCCGTCTGCATCGTGTCCGCCGGCGCCCGGACCCTGATCGGTGTCCGGACGCTCAGGCGGAAGACCATATAAAGATCCGAAGCGGGGCACTTTGTAACCTCTCCCATGGGGAGAGGTCGGGCGCAGCTCCGGGTGAGGGGTTTTAAAGCACGTTTGAGGCACCGCCGTGCCCCAAGAAAGGTTCTATCCCCTCACCCTAACCCTCTCCCCATGGGAGAGGGAATTTTGCTGCGGCTCCTGGCCTTCGCTGCCGATTACCTGATCGCGTCGAGTGCGCCCTGGATGTCTTCCAGCAGGTCTTCCGGATCTTCCAGACCGATGGACAACCGGAGCAGGCCGTCGGAAATGTCGAGTTCCACCCTCGCCTCCTCGCCGATCGACTGGTGCGTCGTCGTCGCCGGGTGGGTGATCAGGCTTTTCGCGTCACCGAGATTGTTGGAGATCTTCACGATCTCCAGCGCGTCGGTGAAACGGAACGCCGCCTCCTTGCCGCCGTCGATCTCGAAGGCGAGCATGGTCGAACCGCCGCGCATCTGCCGCTTCGCAACTTCCGCCTGCGGATGATCGTCCCGGCCGGGATAAATCAGCCGCGAGACCGCGGACTGCCCGGCAAGGAAATCGGCGATGCGGCCGGCGGTGGCGGTTTGCCGTTCGACCCGCAGAGGGAGTGTTTCCAGACCTTTCAGGAGCACCCAGGCATTGAACGGGCTCATGTGCGGCCCGGTATGCTTGACGAAGGGCATCACTTCGTCGGCAATCCATTCTTCATCGGACAGCACGATGCCCCCGAGACAGCGCCCCTGGCCGTCGATGTGCTTGGTTGCCGAATAGACGACCACATCGGCGCCCAGGGTGAGCGGCGCCTGAAAGATCGGGGTGGCGAAGACATTGTCCACGATCAGCCGGGCACCGACCGAATGGGCGATGTCGGCTACCGCCGCAATATCGATCACTTCCAGCGTCGGGTTGGTCGGGCTTTCCAGGAACAGGGCCGCCGTGTTCGGCTTCACCGCCGCCTTCCACTGGTCGAGATCGGTGCCGTCGACCAGGGTCGATTCAACGCCGTAACGCGGCAGCAGCGTTTCGACGATATAGCGGCAGGAACCGAACAGGGCCTTGGCGGCGACCACGTGATCGCCCGCCTTGACCGAAGCCATCAGCGCCAGATTGACCGCTGCCATACCGCTGGCGGTCGCCCGCGCGGCCTCCGCGCCTTCCAGCGCCTTCATCCGGTCCTCGAACATGGCCGTCGTCGGATTGGCGTAGCGGGAATAGACGAAGCCCGGATCCTCGCCGTTGAACCTGGCCTCTGCCGCTTCGGCGCCCGCATAGATGAAGCCCTGCGTCAGAAAAAGCGCTTCGGATGTCTCGCCGTATTGAGACCGGGAGGTTCCGCCGTGAACCAGTTCCGTTGCCGGACGCCAGGTCTTCTTCGCTTTCGTGTCGTTGGTCGTCATAAAATTTACCCCAAAATGCAAAAACCCCGGCCTGGACCGGGGTTTTTACAACCCGGCCTTTTTAGCGACTTGTTTAACGTGGCTGCAAGCCGGCCGGCCCAAATCACCACGAATTTGGTTCACGCATAGGGTAAAAAACCGTACACGTCAAATAGCGCAAAGCGAATACATGTTGGCCTCGGGAAGCCGATCCGCTAAGCACGGGATATAGGGAACGCATTGAAACGGGAAGAGCTGATGACAGCGGCACCGACGGGCATTTTGCCGGCGCATACGATCGAAGCGATGTTCGGCGACAACACGATCTTCGCCGAAAACGCTCCGGTAAAAGGACAGATCCAGCCGGCAAGCCTCGACCTGCGCCTGGGCCATACCGCCTATCGGGTCCGCGCCAGCTTCCTGCCCGGGCCAGAGGCCACGGTTGCCGAAAAGCTTGAAGCGCTGGAACTTCACGCTTTCAATATCTCCGAGGGCGCGGTTCTGGAAACCGGCTGCGTCTATATCGTTCCGCTGCAGGAAAACCTTGCCCTTTCGGCAGATATTTCGGCGACCGCCAATCCGAAAAGCTCCACCGGCCGGTTGGATGTCTTCACCCGTGTGATCGCCGATCACGGGCTTGCCTTCGACACGGTGCCTGCCGGCTACAGCGGCCCGCTTTACGCGGAAATCTCGCCCCTGACCTTTCCGATCCTGGTGCGCGCCGGTTCGCGTCTCAGCCAGATCCGCTTCCGCCGCGGCCTTGCGACCGTATCCGATGAAGCCCTGCTCAAGGTGCACAACGAACACACGCTGGTTTCCGGCGGCAACGAGCGCATCGGCGGCGGTGTCCAGCTTTCCATCGACCTGGAGGGCGAAGGCGAAGGCAGCCTGGTCGGTTACCGCGCCAAGCACCATTCCGGCCTGATCGACGTCGACCTGCCGGGCGAAAAGGACCCGCTAGACTACTGGGAGCCGATCTACCGGCGCGGTACTGCCGAACTGATCCTAGATCCGAACGAATTCTACATCCTGGTCAGCCAGGAAGCGGTCCATGTGCCGCCGGACTATGCGGCGGAAATGGTGCCTTTCGATGCGCTGGTCGGCGAGTTCCGCGTCCATTACGCCGGCTTCTTCGATCCCGGCTTCGGCCATGCGGGCGCCGGCGGCATCGGGTCTCGCGCCGTCCTGGAAGTGCGCTCCCACGACGTGCCCTTCATCGTCGAACACGGGCAGACGGTCGGCCGGCTGGTCTACGAAAAAATGGCGGAGCGGCCGAAGCAGCTCTACGGCGAGGGCATCGGCTCGAACTACCAGGGCCAGGCGCTGAAGCTTTCCAAGCATTTCAAGGTGCCCGCCTGAGGGCCGTCATGGACCTCTACACCGTACCAAGCGAAGCCACCGGCGAGCTGGAAGACCGCAAGTCGCGGTTTCTGGCGTTTCTCGTGCCCTATGGCGCGTTTCCGGCCCGGCTGGAGGCGTTGCGCAAGGAGCACCGCAAGGCGAACCATTTCGTCACCGCCCACCGGCACCTTCTGGACGACGGCCGGATCGAGGAGAGCGGCAAGGATGATGGCGAGCCTGCAGGCACTTCAGGTATGCCGACGCTCAAGGTGTTGCAGGGCGCGAAGCTGATCGAGGCGGGCGTCATCGTGGTGCGCTATTTCGGCGGCGTGAAACTCGGCGGCGGCGGACTGGCGCGGGCCTATTCCGGCGCTGCAGCCGATGCGATTGCCAATGCGACGCTGGTCCCGTTCCAAAAGCTTGCCCGCAAAACGATCAGCGCGGAGTTCGCCAAGAGTTCGGACCTGGAACGGCGGGTGGAAACGCTCGGTCTCACCGTGATTTCACGCGATTATACCGCGACCGGAGTGACGCTTGCGGTCGAGGGGCCGGAAGACCTGATTGAACAGGTCTAGTGTGCGCTAGAAAACAATGCCTACTGGCTCGCAGCACCATCGAGCACGTGGATACACAGGCCGGGACCGACATGCATAAGCACCTTGTCCGTAAGCTCAAAGCCGCCACCCGCCATGCCGCCAACCACAGAGAAAACGAGATCGCTAACCATTCGCGCCTCAATGTCCGAAAACGGATAATCCTTCTCGCGCTCTAGAACGGTCTTCGCGACCGTCGGCCCCAGTTGGGATTGCAGCTCATCCACATCGGTCTGGCTGGAAAGTTGAAAGCGGTTCATCAGACCCAACACAATGGCCGCGTTTTCCACGACGTTCTTGCATACGTAGAAGCGAAACTGCCAGTCATTGAGGCGCTTCACGGGAATTCCCTGCGCGGCGACGGGCAATGACTGACCGAGTCCGATGGCAAGAGCCAGAATTGCGATGATAACTCTTCTCAATTCAGGGAACCGCGCCTTTGCGGCCGACTGAAAACATTCGATCAATTCACTGCCCCCGGTTCAATCCCATGTGCGGCTTGACCATTTCCCGGACCGGCCGCATAGACGTGAAAGACCATACAAATTTTGCTCCCGGCATAACAGCCTGAGATTGAGAAAATCTTCGGCACCAATCAGAAATCGGCTTCAGACGTGATCACGCCCGTTCCAGCAGCCAGTCCCGCACCTGTTTCGCCGGGTCTGACAAGGTCCTCGTCTTGTGCCAGACCACGTAGAACGCCTTGCCGGTCTTCAGGGTGTGATCCGTTACCCGCTGAAGCAGACCGGCGCCGACCATGTGCTCGGTCAGATGGTTCCAGCCAAGCGCGATCCCCTGCCCCTCGATGGCTGCCTGCATGACCAGCGCGTAGTCGTTGATCACCAGTCCGCGTAAGGGGCGCGGCGCCTGGACGCCGGCACTTGCCAGCCAGTCCGCCCAGTCGATGGCGTCACGATAGGGCTCCTCAAGATGGATCAGGCGATGGCTGAGCAATTCCTCAGGCGTGTTCGGCAGGCCCGCGATTTCCTCATAGCGGGTGCCGGCGACCGCGATGATTTCCTCCTCGGCCAGAAAGGCGCAATCGTATTCCGGCCAGTCCTCGGGCTGGCCGCCGCGTATGCCGAGCGGAATGCCTTCCGTCAGAAGGTCCAGGTCCCGGTCGGCGCTCTGGAGGCGCAGCTCGATGTCCGGCAGATCGTTCCGGATGCGCTGCAGCTTGGGCATCATCCAGAACGAGGCAAAGGCAGTGGAACCGGCCAGGGTGACGTGGGTTTCGGTCGCAAAGGAGCGCAGTTCTTCTGCCGATTTTCGAATGTGGGACAGCCCCAGGGTCACATCTGCGAAAAACCGCCGCCCCGCGTCGGTCAGGACGACCTTCCTGTGCTCACGCCGGAACAGGCTGACGCCCAGTTGCGCTTCCAGGGAACGGATCGCCTGGGAGACGGCCGCCTGGCTCATGCCGAGTTCCCGTCCGGCCGCGGTGAAACTCTGCAGCCGGCCGGCTGTTTCGAATACGATCAGGGCACCCGCCGAGGGCACGAGAAAACGCAGGCTTCGCATAAGTGCAGCTTATCTGAATAATTAGAATTTTACAGCTTCACCGCACATTTTTCCGCTCCTAGGCTGAACCGGTCAGCGAAGGAGATGCGCCATGGAACCGTTGCGGAGCGTCGACGAAAACACCCTGCTCACCCCACGCCGCACAAGGGAAGGCGGCCGTCAGGGCAGACGCGAGAAGCGGGCCGCTCCGTCCCAGGCGCTGCACCGGCCGTTCATTGCCCGCAACATACCGCCTTACGAGGTTCTCTCAGAAGAAAATCTTATGCGGATCGAGGCCGCTGCCGACCGGATCCTGGCCGAGGTGGGGATCGAGTTCCGCGGCGATGACGAGACGCTCGCGCTGTGGCGAAACGCCGGCGCCGATGTCTCCGGAGAGCTGGTCCGGTTCGAGCCGGGGATGCTCCGGGAGATCCTGAAGACAGCACCTCCGGAATTCACCCAGTTGGCCCGCAACCGGGAAAACAACGTCCGGATCGGCGGCAGGAATGTCGTCTTCGCCCCGGCCTACGGGTCGCCCTTCGTCATGGACCTGGACAAGGGACGCCGTTACGGCACGCTGGAGGACTTCCGGAACTTCATCAAGCTGGCCCAGAGCTCGCCCTGGCTGCACCATTCCGGCGGCACCATCTGCGAGCCGGTCGACGTGCCGGTCAACAAGCGCCACCTCGACATGGTCTACAGCCATATCCGCTATTCCGACCGGCCGTTCATGGGCTCCGTGACCACCGACGACCGGGCGCAAGACTGCATCGACATGTGCCGCATCCTGTTCGGCGAACAGACGGTCGCGGACAACTGCGTCATCCTCGGCAATGTCAACGTGAACTCGCCGCTCGTCTGGGACGGCATGGCGACGAAGGTGATCCGGACCTATGCGCGGGCCAATCAGGCGGCCGTGATCGTGCCCTTCATCCTGGGGGGCGCCATGGGGCCGGTGACCAATGCGGGCGCGATCGCCCAGGCGCTGGCGGAAACCATGGCCGGCTGCGCCCTGACCCAGCTGGAGCGGCCCGGCGCACCGGTGATCTTCGGCAATTTCCTGTCGTCCATTGCGCTGCGCTCCGGCTCGCCCACCTTCGGCACGCCGGAGCCGGCGGTCGGATCGCTGGTGGTGGGCCAGCTTGCCCGCCGGCTCAAGCTGCCCTTGCGCTGTTCCGGCAATTTCACCACCTCCAAGCTGCCCGATGCGCAGGCCATGACCGAGGGGACCATGTCCATGCTCGCCGCCGTCCAGTGCGGCGCGAATTTCATCCTGCATTCGGCCGGGTTCCTCGACGGGCTCCTGTCCATGTCCTACGAGAAATTCGTCATGGACACGGACCTTTGCGGCGCGCTGCACACCTATCTGGACGGCGTTGTCGTGGACGACAATTCGCTGGCGCTGGACGCCTTTTCGGAAGTCGGTCCCGGCAACCATTTCTTCGGCTGCGCCCATACCATGTCCAATTACAAGACGGCGTTCTGGGATTCCGACATGGCCGACAACGAACCCTTCGAGAAATGGGCTGATGCGGGGTCGGTCGATGCGGCAACCGGCGCCAACCGTCTCTGGAAGAAACGCTTGGAGGACTATCAGGCCCCGGAAATCGATGGCAGTGTTGACGAAGCCCTGCAAGCTTATGTCGCTCAAAGAAAAGCCTCGGTGGAGGACCAGTGGTACTGACCATTTCGTCCTGTACGATGCCGAACAGCCGGAGACGAAGGTAAAGAATGTCGAACGATCCCCTGCTCCAGCCGTTTCAACTCAAGCACCTGACCTTCAAGAACCGCATCATGTCGACGGCCCACGAGCCGGCTTATGCGGAAGATGGCATGCCGAAGGAGCGCTACCGGCTCTATCACGCGGAAAAGGCCAAGGGCGGCATCGCCATGACCATGACGGCGGGCTCCGCGCTTGTGTCCCGCGACAGCCCGGCCGCCTTCGGCAACCTGCACGCCTATGACGACCGGATCGTGCCGTGGCTGAAGGACCTTACCGATCACTGCCACGAATACGACTGCAAGGTGATGATCCAGCTCACGCACCTGGGCCGCAGGACCGGGTGGAACACGGACGACTGGCTGCCCGTGCTCGCGCCCTCTCTTGTTCGGGAAGCAGCGCACCGCTCGTTTCCCAAGGTGGCCGAAGACTGGGACATCGAACGGATCATCGGCGACTATGCGGCGGCGGCCGGGCGGATGAAGGCCGCGGGTCTCGACGGCTTCGAAATCGAGGCATACGGCCATCTGCTGGACAGCTTCTGGTCGCCCGCGACCAACTTTCGCGACGACGATTACGGCGGCTCACTGGATAATCGGATGAGGTTCACCTGGCGCGTCATAGACGCGATCCGCAAGGAAGTCGGGCCGGATTTCATCGTCGGCATCCGCATGGTCGCCGACGAGGACTGGGACAAGGGCCTTTCCCGCGACGAGGGCGTGGAGATCGCCCGGCGCATTGCTAACAGTGGCAGCTTCGACTTCATCAACCTGATACGCGGGCATATCGACAGCGACGCAGCGCTTTCAAAGGTGATCCCGATCCAGGGGATGCGGTCAGCGCCCCATCTCGATTTCGCAGGAGAGGTGCGCTCGGCAACGAAGTTCCCGGTGTTCCACGCCGCCCGGATCGCCGATGTCGCGACCGCACGGCATGCGGTCGCCGAGGGCAAGCTCGACATGGTCGGCATGACCCGCGCCCATATCGCCGATCCGCATATCGTCGCCAAGATCACGCGCGGCGAGGAAGCCCGGATCCGCCCCTGCGTCGGCGCCACCTATTGCCTCGACCGGATCTACGAGGGAGGCGGGGCACTGTGCATCCACAACGCGGCGACGGGGCGCGAGGCCGCAATCCCCCACGTGATTTCCAAAAGCGAAACGCCGGGCAAGCGTGTCGTTATCGTCGGCGCGGGGCCGGCCGGCCTGGAAGCGGCACGGGTCGCCGCCGAACGGGGCCACGCGGTCACGGTGCTGGAAGCCTCCGGCCGCGCCGGCGGGCAGATCAACCTTCTTGCCCAGAACCCGCGTCGGAAGGAAATGATCGGCATCGTCGACTGGCGGCTTGAGGAACTGGACCGGCTCGGCGTGGAGATCCGCTACGACACTTATGCGGAAAGCGGTGACGTGCTGGCGCTCGAACCGGACGTGGTCATCGTCGCCTCCGGCGGCATCCCGCAAAACCCGCCGCTGGAGGCCGGAGACGATCTGGTCGTGTCCTCCTGGGATATCATCGGCGGTACGGTGAAACCGGCCGGCAACGTTCTCGTCTTTGACGATTCCGGCGGACACCAGGGCATGACCGCCACCGAGATGATCGCCAATGCCGGTGCTTCCCTGGAACTCATTACGCCGGAACGTTTCTTCGCCCCGGAAATCGGCGGGCTGAACCATGTGCCCTACATGAAGACCTTCCAGGAAAAGGGCGTCCGGATCACGATCAACACCCGACTGACCGCCGTCCGGCGCGACGGCAACGGCCTCGTCGCAACGCTCGGGTCCGACTATGCCGACAGCTGGTCGGAGGAGCGGCAGGTGGATCAGGTGGTCGTCGAACACGGCACATGGCCCATGGACGAGCTTTACTTCGACCTGAAGCCGCTGTCGTCCAATCTCGGCGCGGTGGATTACGACAAGCTGGTCATGGGCGGGGACGTGTTTCCGAACGCCTCAGACGACGGCCAATTCATCCTGTACCGCATCGGCGACGCGGTCTCGGCCCGCAATATCCATGCAGCCATCTACGATGCGCTGCGCCTCGGGATACGCTGGTAAGGCTGTCGAGGCTCAAGACGCGGGGGCATTTTCTCACCTGCTCTAAGCCGTTCAATTCGCTGGAACAACAAGCTTTACCGCCTCCGCTTCCAGTGCCGTCCATAGGCCGACCAACATGGCTTGCTGACGGCCGCGAATGGCAACGGTTTCGGTGCGGGGGGCATGCAGATCGCTATCTGCCTCATGAGCAGCGGCTTCCATCAGCTCCGAGGACATGGCCACAAGGGAGTCATGTTCCTTTGCCACCTCCATCAGGCGGCTTGCCACGTTGACGCAATCGCCAGTCACGGTGATCTGCTGCTGGTGCTCGTGGCCAAGGCGCGACAGCACCACCGGGCCGAAATGTACACCGGCGCGCAGGGCACCGGTTCCTGACCTCAAACCGGTACCGGCCATCCATTTGCCGACCTCGCGGACAAGATCGAAGGTACATTGCCATGCATTGACCGCATCCTTCGGTCCCGGGTCGGGAATCCCGAAGCAGATCATGGCGCCATCGCCCATGAAGGACATGGCTAGGCCGTGGTGGCGTTCGGTCTCGTTGACCACGATCGTATGAAACGCCTGAAGAAATTCCCGCGTTCGGGCAGGTCCCATCCGCTCGCTCAGGCCGGTATAACCGGCCAGATCGACAAAAAGCACGGCCGCATCCTGCTCACTCGGTTCCCGCAGAAAAGACGGATCCTCGGCAATGCGCCGTGCCAGTTCGGGCGCCTGAAACCGGCTGAGGGCGTCCTGAGCGGTCTCAAGCCGCCGCATCTGGTAACGGTCGAAGACCTGGCGGAGGATGGCAAGGCCGATGACCGGCGGCACACTTGCCGCAAGCGGCAGCGCCGCGCTGAACCAGTAACCGTCCCCGAGCAGAAGCGTCGCCGCGGCCAGCCAGCCGCACAGGATCAGCACGAAAAGAACGGAGGCGACCGCGAGCGGAAGAAAAGCCGCCGCCGCCATACCCGCCAACGTGATCAGGAGTGCGGCCGCCATATCGGCCTTCCGGACCAAATCATCCCGGATCAGCGCCGATCCGTCCATCAGATTGGAGACCCCGGTCGCCAGCACCTCGACGCCCGGCAGGATCTGATCGAAGGGCGTGCTGAACCGGTCGCCGACGCCGGTCGCCGTCGCGCCCAGCAGAACGAGGCGGTCCTTGACGGCGGCGGCCGCCCCCGGCGTCCCGTCGAAAAGGTCCTGTGCGCTTACGGTCCGGACGGTTCCCATTGGGCCGTAGTAGTTCAGCGGGAGATGCCAGCCGAGATCGAGCGGTTGAACCCCGCCCGGAAGTCGAACGCCCCCGGCGGTCAATGCGGGCATGTCTCCCAGATAAAGGCCCAGCGCGCGCAGGCTGAGGGACGGTTCCGGCCCCTCGGGCGTCATGAACAGGAGCGGAATGTGCCGCGGCGTGCCGCCCGCGTCGGCTGCGACATTGACGAGCCCGACGGATGCAACCGTCGCAAACTCCGGCAGCGGGGGCAGGATGCTATCCGGCGCGGGGATTGCGGAAACAGGCCGATTATCGTCCTTGAAGACGCCCGCCGCGGCGATGACGCTCGGCAGACTGCCGAGGGCCGAGGTCAGTCTGGCATCCGCTGCGTCATCGGTGTTTCCGACCAGCAGCATGTCGATGCCGAGCGCCTTGGCGCCGGCATTCCGTATTTTTCCGATGAGTTCCGCCAGACGGTCCCGCCCGATCGGATAGCGTCCCGCCTTGGTAATGGTCTCGTCATCGATCCCGACAATGACCACTTCCGGCGGCGCCGGACGCGGGCCGACCGCCAGAATGCGCATGTCGAGCAGCACGGTTTCCGCCCGGTCGATGGGGCTGGCAAGTCCCGCCAGATGCCGTTGCCCGAGCCAGCCTGCCCAGGCAACGCCAACAAGCAGGGCGAGCGCGACGAACCAGTAGGGCAGGCTTGATTTCATCGAGCGAAGCGGGCGAGCAGCCTATCGACCTTTTCCTGGGGCCAGCGCTTCACGACCAGCGGTTCAGCCGTCGTCACCGTAACGCCTTCTCCTGCGCCAAGTGCGACCGCTTCCGATCCGTCGGGACGGGAGACGCCGACTTCACCGCGCACCACAAAGACGGAGGTGACCCCGTCTTCCACATCCACGGCATAGACCGTACCGCGCACGGCTGCGATCGCCTGGGGCGTCAGGATCTGAAACGGCCCGCTGCCGGGCTCGACCTCGACCAGAACGCCTTTACCGGAGAGTTCCGCCGCGACCGGCCGGCCGGGGGCTCCGGAACCGGTGATCGCAAGTGCCGCGGCCGCCTCGGCCTCAAGAACCAGCCCGCCCTGGCACGTATAGACGACCCGCGCGGGATCGGTCAGTTCGCTGCGGACGCAACCGTTGACCTGCTGCGCCATGCCCGCCGACGGAGCAATGGCGAGAAAACACGTCACGGCCATAAAGAGAGTGAGAATTCGCATTGGTATCAGTTCCTTGAAAAGTTTTTCGGAATTTCCCCGTCAAACTGCCAAACCTGGCAATGACCACGCACCCTCATCTTTGCATCGGCTCAATATACGGACATAAAAGCACAGCGATTAAACGGTAACGATACAATCATAGAGGAAAAGGTGCGGAGCCGCCGCCTCATTTTCAAGGCGCTGGACGCGGAAGCATGCGAGACCGCACCGCATTTACCCGTTTCCGCAGCGAAATTTACGTCTCGGCACCGATCACGAACCGATAACACATTGAAATTTTTCAATTAACTCCTCCTGATGCTTGGGGAGTGTCGCGCGTCACAGGTGCCACGAACGGATCTCACCTAGGTTTTGGACATCGGCGGAATGACCCGCCGCCAACGTTCAAAGCGAAAGGAAGATCACAATGTTTCGGAAGTCCATTATCTCTGCAATGACGATCGCAATTCTGGGAACCACTGCCGCTGCCCTCGGCACCACCGCGGCTTCGGCCGGCGGCTATGGCTACGGCAACAGCGGCTACAATGGCGGCTATAACCGCGGTTACAACAGTGGCTACCAGCAGCCCTACAAGCACAACAACAACTGGCAGCAGCACGTCGACTGGTGTTACGACCGCTACAACACCTACAACGCGCACGACAACTCCTACCAGCCGTACAACGGCCCGCGCCAGCCGTGCTACTCGCCCTACTACAGGGGCTGACCCCGGATTGGTCTGGCGTCAGGCCTGCCTCCCTCCGGGTCCGACATCAGACCGGCAACACCCTCCAGCTTTGGCTGGGGGGTGTGCTTCCGTTTCCCGATTTGGAACGGCAAGCGCAATATCCAGAGATTTTCGTCCGGAACCGAAAAGCCCTCGCCGTTTTGGAGCCGGCGCTCGGGTCTAAAGGCTCTCGCCGTGCCGGATGGCAAATCCGTCTTGACAGAAGACGGCGCGAAGCGCAGAAAAGCGCTTCTCTCGCGGGTGTAGCTCAATGGTAGAGCAGAAGCTTCCCAAGCTTAAGACGAGGGTTCGATTCCCTTCACCCGCTCCAGACGCCGATGTGTCCGACCCGCAGAATGCTTAAAATCAATGGGTCCTGACCCTGGCATCTACGGCACGCATACCCCCCCTTTGTCCGGCATTGCACGCTCAGCGGAGCGCCATTGACAAAACTCGCCAAATTCCCTTCCCCTGACGAAAGCCCCTGCAACTGTCCTCAAAAGCGCTATAAAGAACTGGAAGACTCACCAGCAACATCTAGTCGGTAAGGTCGAGGCACAAGCGCCAGGCGATGGTCACTCACTTCAGAAACTTGCTTCTTGTTCTCCTGACCCTTTGTGCCTTCCTCACAGGAGCCAATGCACAGGACAAGGTCGTGGTCCCCAATTTCTGGGACCCCAAGGCCGTTCAGGACCGCCCGACCGACATTCCCGGCAAGATCCAGTTTCTGGCGACCGACGGCTATCCCCCGTTCGTGTACCGGGATGCGGAGGATCAGCTGACAGGTTTCAACGTCGATCTTGCCCGCGCAATCTGCCAGGAGCTCGACACGTCCTGCTCGCTGCGCATCAAGGAATTCAGCGGCCTTCTTCCGGCGCTCGAGGAAGGCGAAGGCGACGCCATCATTTCCGGCCTGGCCCGGACCGAAGACCTGGTGGAACGGCTTTCGTTCAGCGACGACTATCTGAAGCTTCCAGCGCGTTTTGTCGTGCGCGCGGGACAGGAAAAGTCCTTCGGCGCAGATACCATCGCCGGCGCCCGGATTTCCGTCGAAGCGGGCTCCCGGCATGAAGCCTTTGCCGCCCGGTTCTGGCCGGATGCCCTCCTGGAGCCTTTCGAAACGGTGGAGGCCGCCCGAACGGCTCTGATCAAGGGCGATGCGGATGCGCATTTCGGCGACGGACTCGCCCTCTCCTTCTGGCTCAACAGCACGGCTGCTGCCGGTTGCTGCCGGTTTGCCGGCGGACCCTGGCTGGAGCCGGGCTATTTCGACGAAGGCCTGTCGATCGCGATGCGCAAGGACGATGCTTCCACGCGCGAGGCGATCAACTACGCCTTGCGCCGTCTGCAACAGACCGGCACCTACCGCGAACTTTACCTGCGCTATTTCCCGGTCAGTTTTTTCTGACCCAAGAACCTTTCAACGGACACCGATCCACATGCCCGACCTTCTCTGGACCCGCCCGGACGCCTCACCTGTTGCCACCCTTCTTCTCGCCCACGGCGCGGGGGCTGCGATGGATTCGCCCTTCATGAACAAGCTGGCCGCGGCACTGGCCGCCAACGGGATCGCAGTCGCCCGGTTCGAGTTTGCCTATATGGCCGGGCGCCGGACGGGCGGATCCAAACGTCCGCCGCCCAAAGCGGACAAGCTCATCGGCGAGTTCCAGACCGCCCTGCAGGCGCTCATGACCGATAGCGAAGGCCCGATTCTGATCGGCGGCAAGTCCATGGGCGGGCGCGTTGCCGCCATGCTGGCGGGCGGCGCTTCCCTGCCCGGCCGCGTCAAGGGCGTGTGCTGTTTCGGCTATCCGTTCCATCCGACCGGCAAAGCGGATGCGGACTGGCGCATGGAGCCGCTTCAGGGGGCCAAACGGCCGGTACTGATCTGCCAGGGCGACCGCGACCCGTTCGGATCGCGCGCCGAGCTGGACGAGATTTCCCTGCCGGAACAGGTGTCCATTGTCTATCTGGAAGACGGCAATCACGACTTCGGTCCGCGCGGCAAGTCCCCGGCAACGCTCGATGGGAACATCGCCGAGGCCGCAAAGGCGGTTGCCGGTTTTGCGGAAAAGACAGGTTAGCCGGTCGCCTCTTCAGGATCGAATTCGTAGCGGGTGCTGCAGAACTCGCAGGTGACGACCACCTTGCCGTCCTCTTTCATGTCCGCCATTTCCTCGGCGCTGAAGCTCTTCAGGATGCCGACGACCTTGTCGCGCGAGCACCGGCAGCGGTCGACGATCGGCTGCGGTTCGAACAGGCGGATCCCGCGTTCGTGGAACAGACGGAACAGCAGCCGTTCGACGGTCACGTCCGGGTCGGTCAGTTCCACGTCCTTGACCGTTTCGACGAGCGCTTTCGCCTCCACCCAGGCATCATCATCGTCGATATCATGAACGGCCGCGCCTTCCGGGGCGTCGCCCGGTGCGAAGTCCGCCTGGCGCATGCGTTCGGGCGCTTCGGGCAGGAACTGGGCAATGACGCCGCCGGCAATCCAGTTGTGCGACGGCCCTTCGCCCTCGTTGCGGGTGAAAAGTTCGCCGACGGCAAGGCGGACCTCGGTCGGGATCTGTTCGGAGCGGGCGAAATAGCGGCGGGCGACCTCTTCCAGCGAAATGCCGTCGAGCTCGACCAGCCCCTGATAGCGCTGCATGTGCCGGCCCTGGTCGATGGTCATGGCAAGGTGCCCGCGGCCGAGCAGCTGTTCGGCCGACGGTGGACCGTTTTTCGTGACCTGAGCCAGTTTTTCCGCGTCGAAACTCGCGCAGGCGCGCACCGCGTCGGGCGAGGTGAAATCGACGACCAGCATGGAGACCGGCCCGTCGGTCTGGGTCTGCAGGGTAAATCGGCCGTCGAACTTGAGCGATGTTCCAAGCAGGCACGTCAGCACGATCGCCTCGGCCAGCACCCTGGAAACCGGCTCCGGATAGTTGTGCCGCTCCAGGATCTTTTCCACCACGGGGCCGAGCGACACCGCCCGTCCGCGCACGTCCAGTCCTTCCACCGCAAAGGGGCGCACCGCGTCCTGCCCTGCGGGGCTTACGCCGTAATCCTCAATATTGAACGCCAAAAGCTTACGTCCTTCAAACCGCGTCAAAACACCAGGCAAGGATACCCTTTTGCGCGTGCAGGCGATTTTCCGCCTCGTCGAAGACCACGGAATTCGGCCCGTCCATCACCTCAGACGTCACCTCTTCACCCCGGTGGGCGGGAAGGCAATGCATGAAAAGCGCGTCCGACCTGGCTTCCTGCATCAGGCGCTTGTTGACCTGATAGGCGCTGAGGAGATTGTGACGGTTTTCCTCGTCGTCGTCTCCCATGGAAACCCAGCAGTCGGTCACCACGCAATCGGTATCCTTTACCGCTTCATATGGGTCGTCGGTGACGATAATCGAGCCCCCGTCGGCGCGGGCTTTTTCGATCAGGTCCGTCGGCGGAGCAAGTTCCTTCGGGGTGGCGATCCGCAGTTCGAAATCGAAGCGCGGCGCGGCATGCACCCAGGAGGCCAGCACGTTGTTGCTGTCCCCGGTCCAGGCGACGCTCTTGCCGGTGATTGCGCCGCGATGTTCCTCAAACGTCAGCAAATCGGCCATGATCTGGCAGGGATGGGATTCCTTGGTCAGGCCGTTGATGACCGGAACGGTAGCGTTTTCGGCCAATTCATTGAGCTGGTCGTGGTCCAGGATCCGGATCATGATCGCATCGACGAAACGGGACAGGACACGCGCGGTATCGGCAATGGTCTCGCCCCGGCCGAGCTGCATTTCGGCGCCGGTCAGCATCAGCGTCTCGCCGCCGAGCTCGCGCATGCCGACATCGAAGGAAATGCGGGTCCGGGTCGAGGGCTGTTCGAAAATCATCGCCAGCACCTTGCCGGCCAGGATCCCCTCGCCGCGGCGGACGCCGTTTCGGGTCTTCTTGATGCGCTTGCAGGCATCCAGGATATGGCGAAGCTCGTCGCCGCCGAACTGGGTCAGGTCGAGAAAATGCCGCGACATACCGTTGCTGGTCACTCTGCCGCTCCTTTTGCTGTCAGTGTCTGCTCGATCGCGATTGCCGCGGCTTCAAAGCGCGCAACCGCTTCGCCGATTTCATCTTCAGAAATGGTCAGCGGCGGCATGACACGCGCCACGTTGTCACCGGCGGGCACGACCAGCACATCGGCTTCACGGGCCGCGCCGACGAAATCTCCGACCGGAACCACGCATTTGAGACCCAGCATCAGGCCGGTGCCGCGCACCTCGGCAAAAACCTTCGGATGACTGTCGACCAGTCCGGCGAGCTTCTGCTTGAAAGACAGGCCCTTGGACCGGACACCTTCCAGGAAGCCGTCAGCGAGGACGACATCCAGGACCGCATTGCCGACAGCCATGGCCAGCGGATTGCCGCCGAAGGTGGTGCCGTGAGTTCCGGGGACCATCGGCGCGGCCGCCTCTTCCGTCGCCAGGCAGGCGCCCATCGGGAACCCGCCGCCGATGCCCTTGGCGATCGCCATGAGGTCCGGCGTGATCCCGGCCCATTCATGGGCAAACAGCTTGCCGGTCCGGCCGACGCCGGTCTGGATTTCGTCCAAGATCAGCAGAATGCCTTCGTCGTCGCACAGCTTGCGCAGCTGGCGCAGGAAGTCGACCGGGATTTCGCGGATACCGCCCTCGCCCTGGATCGGCTCGATGGCGATTGCCGCCGTCTGCGGGCCGACGACCTTTTTCAGGGCCTCCATGTCGCAGGGGGGAACCTGGTCGAAACCGGGTGCCTTGGGGCCGAAGCCTTCAAGGTATTTTGCCTGACCGCCGGCCGCGATCGTGGCGATGGTCCGGCCATGGAAGGCACCTTCGAAGGTGACGATATGGAAGCGCTCGGGCTCGCCGCGGTCATAATGGTAGCGCCGCGCCGTCTTGATGGCGGCTTCCATCGCTTCCGCGCCGGAATTGCAGAACATGACCTTGTCCGCGAAGGTCGCCTCGGCGAGGCGGCGGCCAAGCCGCTCCTGATCCGGCACCTTATGCAGGTTCGACACATGCCAGAGCTTTTCGGCCTGGTTTTTCAGGGTCTGGACCAGATGCGGGTGACAATGGCCGACGGAGTTGACCGCAATGCCGGAACCGCAATCGAGAAAACGTCGGCCGTCGTTCGTCACGAGCCAGACACCTTCCCCATGATCGAACTCCAGGCTCGATCTTGCGTAATTCGCGAACAGCGCAGTCGCAGACATTGATTCAACTCCTCTGGAAACCGGGTTTTCCGGCTCGCCTCAGGCCCCTTTGAAGGCCAAAACGCAACGTGCCGCCCCAAAGAGGCGGCACGCGCAGTTCAGGTCTCCTTATACACTGCTTCCCGGGCTTTGTGTCAATGCAAATGGCGCAAATCAGCCACTTCCAGCGAGCGGCATGATTTGCGCCATTTATGGGGAAAAGTCAGTTCTTCCCCATCTCATTCAGGCGGGCAACTTGCCTGCGCTTTTCTCCCTATTGTAATCTCCAACCCATCAGCCACGATATCTCGTGCATTAAATCAAATCACGGCACTATATATGCCATGACTGGCGCGTTCACACGCGCCTTAACACCGGGTTAATGCCTTCAGGCAAGCGCTACGGACCAAGGGGTGCGGCAAATGAGTTGGACGACGGAACGCGTTGAGCTTTTAAAGAAACTCTGGAGCGAGGGCCTGAGCGCAAGCCAGATCGCCGGAGAACTCGGCGGCGTCACGCGCAATGCGGTCATCGGCAAGGTTCACCGCCTGGGCCTTTCCGGCCGGGCAAAGACGCCGTCGCCGGCCAGCAAGCCGCGCCGCAACCGGCCCTCATCGCCAGCCTCTCCCGCCTCTTCGGCCAGCCGTCAGAATACGCAGCAGCCCCAGTCGCGCGGCGCAACGGCCCTGAAGATGGCCCCGGCTCCCGCCCCCGAGATCGAACCGCAGGCGGAACCGATCGCCGAGCTGGTGCCGATTTCCGAGCGGGCGACGATCCTGACCTTGACGGAACGGACCTGCAAATGGCCGATCGGCGATCCGAGCCGCGAGGACTTCTATTTCTGCGGACGCCATTCCGATCCGGGCGTGCCCTACTGTGCCCATCACTGCAAGATCGCCTATCAGCCGGTCAGCGACCGCCGCCGGGACCGCCGGGTGGCAAACACAGCAAACACGGCGGCGCGCGCTTCTTAAGAGCGCGCAGCCACTTCCATTTCCCGGCACGAAAAACCCGCCAAACCGGCGGGTTTTTTGTCATTTCCGTTTGAAGATTGTTCAGGTCAAGGCTGATCAGGCGACGGCGAACTGGTCGTTGAACGCATACCCCGCCCCACGCACCGTGCGGATCGGATCCTTTGCCTTGCCCCGGTTCAATGCCTTGCGAAGACGGCCGACGTGAACGTCCACCGTGCGCTCGTCCACATAGACGTCGTGTCCCCAGACGCCATCGAGAAGCTGCTCGCGGGAGAACACACGGCCGGGCGAGGTCATCAGAAACTCCAGGAGCCGGAATTCGGTCGGTCCCAGATGGATTTCCTTGGTGTTCCGGCGAACCCGGTGGGTTTCGCGGTCAAGTTCGATATCGCCGGAGCGCAGCATGGAAGAGACGACTTCAGGGCTTGCCCGGCGCAGGATCGCACGGACACGCGCCATCAGTTCCGGCACCGAAAACGGCTTGACCACGTAATCGTCGGCACCGGTCGACAGTCCGCGGATACGCTCCGCTTCCTCGCCGCGGGCCGTCAGCATGATGACCGGCAGGCGTTCGGTGTCTTCACGCGCACGAATGCGACGGCAAAGCTCGATCCCGGACAGGCCCGGCAACATCCAGTCCAGCAGCAGCAGGTCCGGCTGGCTCTCCCTGAGCCTGATCTCCGCTTCGTCTCCGCGTTCGCAGGTTTCGACTGAATATCCTTCAGCTTCCAGATTGTATCTCAGCAGCAGGCTGAGCGGTTCCTCGTCTTCAACGATGAGTACCTTCGGCATTTACATGAGCTCCGAGTCATCCCGCCAGACGGGCATGGCCCGTCAGGCGTTTTCCTTGTCGGCAACGCCGGTCTCATCGACCTTGGGACGTTCGTCCTCAAGCCGTTCACCGGTCGTCATCCAATAGACGTTTTCCGCGATATTCGTGGCATGGTCGCCGATCCGCTCGAGGTTCTTCGCGCAGAAGAGCAGATGTGCGCACTGGGTGATGTTACGCGGATCTTCCATCATGTAGGTCAAGAGTTCGCGGAACAGCGAGGTGTAGATCGCGTCGACCTCCGAATCCCGCTCGCGCACGTGGCTGGCGGTCGCGGCGTCGCGTTTCGTATAGGCGTCCAGAACTTCCTTCAATTGCGCCAGGGCAAGCTCGGCGATGTGTTCCACGCCGATGGAAAGCTTCTTGGACTGCAGGTCGTTGTCGATGGCGATCACGCGCTTGGACACGTTCTTGGCCAGATCGCCGACCCGTTCCAGGTCGTTGGCGATGCGACCGGCGGCCATGATTTCGCGCAGGTCGCTGCCCATCGGCTGGCGCCGGGCAATGATCTCGACGATCTTGACTTCGACGTCCTGCTGCAGTTCGTCGAGGCGCACGTCGTGGTCGATCATGGATTGGGCGAGCCCCAGATCCTGGGTCACAAGCGCCGTCACCGAGTTGTTGACGATGGTCTCGGCAAGGCCGCCCATTTCAGCAATCCGGCTCTTGAGCGCTGTCAGTTCTTCGTCATAGGCCGTAACTGTATGATCGGTCATACTGTATCTCTCCGCAAATTCTGGTCTAGTGCATCAGCCGAAGCGGCCCGTGATGTAATCCTGCGTACGCTTGTCCTGCGGATTGGTAAAGATGTCCTCCGTCGGCCCTTCTTCGACCAGAACGCCCAGGTGGAAAAAGGCGGTTCGCTGCGAAACGCGCGCGGCCTGCTGCATGGAGTGCGTCACGATCACGATCGTGTAGTTCTCGCGCAGTTCGTCGATCAGTTCCTCCACTTTGGCCGTCGCGATCGGATCGAGCGCCGAGCAGGGTTCGTCCATCAGGATGATCTCCGGGTTGACGGCAATGGCACGCGCAATGCAAAGGCGCTGCTGCTGCCCGCCGGACAGACCCGTTCCGGGCGCATCGAGGCGATCCTTGACTTCCTCCCAGAGACCGGCCTTCTGCAGGCTGGACGACACGATGTCATCCAGTTCCGCCTTGTTGCGCGACAGGCCGTGGATCCGCGGACCGTAGGCGACGTTGTCGTAGATCGACTTGGGGAAAGGGTTCGGCTTCTGGAACACCATGCCGACCTTGGCCCGAAGCTGAACCGGATCGACCTTGGGGTCATAGACATCTTCGCCGTCGATCAGGATCTCGCCTTTCACCCGGCAGATGTCGATGGTGTCGTTCATCCGGTTCAGGCTGCGCAGGAATGTCGACTTGCCGCAACCCGAAGGCCCGATGAAGGCCGTGACCGACTGGGCGGGAATGTCCACATCGACATCCTTGATGGCGTGGGTGTCGCCATAATAGACCTGCACCTTCCGTGCGACGATTTTCGGCTCATTCAACATCTCGACAGCCTTCTGCTCGACTTCGGGCATTTTGTTCATGGAACTGTACTTTCCTTACCAGCGGCGCTCGAAGCGGCGGCGGAGAATGATTGCGATGAGGTTCATGAGCACCAGGAAGACCAGGAGAACGATGATCGCTCCCGATGCGCGCTCGACGAAGGCCGGGTCTCCGCGCTGGGTCCAGTTATAGACCTGGACCGGGAGAGCGGACGCCGGATCGAAGAATCCTTCCGGCGGAGCCCCCGGATATTCCCGAACGAAGGCCACCATGCCGATCAGCAGGAGCGGAGCGGTTTCCCCGAGTGCCTGGGCGAGACCGATGATCGTTCCCGTCAGAATGCCGGGCATGGCCAGCGGCAGCACATGGTGGAAGACCGACTGCATCTTCGAAGCGCCCACGCCCAGAGCCGCATCGCGGATCGACGGCGGCACCGCTTTCAGAGCGGCGCGGGTGGCGATGATGATCGTCGGAAGGGTCATCAGCGTCAGAACCAGGCCGCCGACGATCGGCGCCGACTGCGGCAGCCCGGCAAAATTGATGAACACGGCCAGGCCAAGGATACCGAAGACAATCGACGGCACCGCGGCGAGGTTGGCAATGTTCACCTCGATGATGTCGGTCAGGGTATTCTGGGGCGCGAACTCTTCCAGGTAAATCGAAGCGGCAACCCCCAGCGGCAACGACAGGACCAGCACCACGAGCATCATGTAGGCCGACCCCAGGATCGCCACGCCGAGGCCCGCGGCCTCGGGCCGGGTGTCGGATGCGTCCGGCGCGGTGAAGAACTCCCAGTTGAACCGGGTCGTGAGCACACCGTCCGCCTTCAGCTTGTCCGCCAGCATGAGCTGCTGGGGAGACACGTTCCGGTCGAGTTCCGCGCTCTCCATCGTCACGCGGCCCTTGTAGTAGCCGTCGATACGCCCTGAGGCGAGCAGGTTGAACGGGACGGTCTTGCCGATGCTCGAGGGATGAGCGAGCACATAACGGCGCAGATCGGCCGGGGCTTCCTTGGAAATCAGTTCCGCCGCGTCCTTTTCGCTCAACCCGTCGATGACAATCCCTTCCCGCGCCATCTTGTCGGCAAGCGCCTTCTTGATCAGAGGCGCATAACCGAAGGTCGTGACCTTGGCGATGTCATCGAGATTGCGATCGCCTTTCTTGTCCAGCTTTGCCGGGTCAAGATAAACATCGACCGCAATGTAGGTCTGGCGAAAGGACGACAGACCGTTCATCAGGATCGAAGTCAGGAGGCCCACGAGCGCCAGCACGCCGATCGTCACCGCGATCTGCCCGATCAGGCGGAAGCGGGCTTCCGACGCGTTGCGCTGCTTGGTGCGCTTGTCGACGACCAGAAGCGAGCCCTTGCGCGGACCTGCGGTTGCGGCAGCGTCAGCCATTGCGGTTGCGTCGCTCATTCGTACTGCTCCCGGTACTTGCGCACGATATAGAGGGCCAGCACATTCAGCCCCAGTGTGAAGACAAACAAAGTCAGACCCAAGGCAAAGGCCACCAACGTTTCAGGGCTGGCGAACTCCGTATCGCCGGTCAACTGGCTGACGATCTTGACGGTGACGGTCGTCATGGCGTCGAAGGGATTGAGGCCAAGCTTGGCGGCCGCCCCGGCCCCCAGGACCACGATCATCGTTTCCCCGATGGCGCGGCTGGCTGCCAGCAGGATCGCACCGACAACGCCCGGAAGGGCCGCGGGCAGAATGACCTGCCGGATGGTTTCCGACTGGGTCGCTCCCAGTCCGTAGGAGCCGTCGCGCATCGCCTGCGGCACCGCGTTGATGATATCGTCGGAGAGCGAACTCACGAAGGGGATCAGCATGATACCCATCACCAGGCCTGCGGTCAGAACCGACGACGACGAAGTTCCAAGCCCCAAGGGCTGTGCGAGCCAGTCGCGCAGGAACGGGCCGACGGTGATGAGGGCGAACAGACCGTAGACGATCGTCGGAATACCGGCCAGCACCTCGATGGCGGGTTTCGCCAGATTGCGCACGGTTCGTCCGGCATATTCGGACAGATAGATGGCGATCATCAGACCGATCGGAACGGCCACCAGCAATGCCACAAACGACACGTAGAAGGTGCCCCACAACAACGGCAGGATGCCGAGATCCGATCCGCCGCGGAATTGCGGGTTCCATACGGTGGAGAAGAAGAAATCCTTCGCCGGATACAGCTTGAAAAAGTTGAAGGTCTCCAACAGCAGCGAGGCGACGATGCCGACGGTCGTCAGGATCGCGACCATCGACGAACCGATCAGGAGTGCCTTGACGAAGGTTTCGCTGTTGTTTCTGGCACGCAGATCGGGACGGATGCGCGAAAAGGCCCATCCTCCGGCGGCAAGTGCCAGACCCAAAACGGCAATGGTCATCAGCAGTGAGCCGTTTTTCTGCTGGGAACGATAGGTCTTGGCGGCGTCGAATACCTCGACGGGAACGTTGGACCCCAATGCGACGCCGACATCGGCGAGGCGGCTGCGGACATTGGTGAAGTCGGCCCGCATCCGGGCCAGATCGTCCTCACCGAGCCCCCCCTGCTCCATCAGGGCATCCAGGCCGTCCGCGATCCGGCGAACGTCGGACATCACCAGACTGCGCGCGCCCCCTTCAGGGATGGCGCTGTCGGGGATCATTCCGCTCACGCGGCTTTCAATCAGCATCGGCTGTACGAACAGCCAGGCAGCCAGAAGAAGCAGGGCGGGAACGACCGTGAACAGTGCCAGGTACTGTCCGTAATAACTTGGAAGGGAGTGCAGTTTGCGGCTGTCATTCGCCGCCTGGGACAAGGCACGCTGCCTGCCTACGAAGTAACCGAGCACAGCAAGGCCCAGCAAAATCAGGATAAGAATGCCCACGCTCATCGCTTTCCGCCATAATCAAAAAATGGAAACCGGTGGCGCGCAATCCGTGCGCCACCGGTCGTTTTTGGAGATTACTTCAGCGGACCCATCGGAGTGCGGTTCTTGACCATTTCCTGGGTCTTGGCCAGTTCCGGGTCGGAAACCAGGCCGTAAGCGGCCAGCGGGCCGTCCGGGCCGGCCATTTCGTCAGACACGAAGAACTCGATGTATTCCTGCATGCCCGGGATCACGTCCAGGTGAGCGTTCTTCACGTAGAAGTACAGCGGACGGGAAACCGGATACTCGCCGGAAGCGATCGTTTCGGTGGACGGGGTCACGCCGGACATGGTCGCAACCTGCAGCTTGTCGGTGTTGTTCTGGTAGAAGGACAGACCGAACACGCCGAGACCGTTCTTGTTGGCGTCGACGCGAGCCAGCGTTTCGGTGTAGTCGCCATCGATGTCGATGGACGCACCGTCGGTGCGCAGGCTCATGCAGGACTTCTTGGCAGCTTTCTTGTCGCCACCGTTCTCTGCCATGAAGGCTTCGAAAGTGCCGTCTTCTTCACAGCCGGCGACGATCACCTTTTCTTCGAACACTTCACGGGTGCCGTGCTTGGTGCCCGGAACGAAGGCCAGGATTTCCTGATTCGGCAGGTCAGAGCGGATCTGATCCCAGGTCTTGTAGGTGTTGTCGACCAGCTTGCCGTCCATCAGCACCTTGGCAGCAAGAGCCTTGTGCCAGTCAGCCGGGGTAAAGGCATAAGCCGGACCATCGATGTCGCTGGCGAAGACGATGCCGTCATAACCGATGCGGACTTCCTGGATTTCGGTAACGCCGTTCTGGGCGCAAAGGTCGATGTCCGACTGCTTGATCCGCGAAGAGGAGTTGGCGATGTCGATGGTGTTTTCACCGACGCCTTCACACAGCTTCTTGCGGCCCGCACCCGAACCGCCCGACTCAACGACCGGGGTCGGGAATTCGAAGTTTTCGCCGAATGCTTCAGCAACGATGGACGCGTACGGCAGAACGGTGGACGAACCAGCGATCTGGATCTGGTCGCGCGCCTGAGCGGCACCAGCGACAACGGTTCCGGCAACAGACAGTGCTGCCACGCTAACGAGGGTCTTGAATTTCACTTGACCACTCCTTTTGAATGTCAAGGTTTGTTGGATAATCGAAGAGACCGTGTAAGCCCCGACGACGAGCGGACCCTAGGCCTCGTTCGTGAGACTTCTATGACGGTTATGTATCAGTTTTGTGACTGTTCAAATTATTGAATTATATATTCTTTTTTTCCCAAATAATAAAAGCATGACAAAATCGGCCGATCAGGATGACAAGAATCCTACCGCTCGGACCAGACCGGCCGGGCTTGGGAAGCGACGCGCAAACGGCGCTGTAAATCCCTCTCTTCACAACTTCCGAAACGTCAGTTGCGTATTTGCCCGCCTCGATGCACACGCAGATCGCCGGCCCGACCATTTGGCGGAAACATAGGGGCGCGGATGCTCCGCCCGAGAGCGGGTTTTCCTTCCGCCGAGCGATCCGGCAGGCGGAACCTGGTGTGCTACGGGCTTGTAAGGCGTCAGGGTCAGGAGGCTTCGGGGGGCAGAAAGTGAACTGTAAACACAGAGCCCTTTCCGGGGGAGCTGACGATTTCGAGCCGAGCCCGGTGACGTGCCAGGATATGCTTCACGATCGCAAGGCCGAGGCCCGTTCCCTTCATCGCGCGGCTGGAGCCGACATCGACCCGGTAGAAGCGTTCCGTCAGGCGGGGGACGTGTTCCGACGCGATCCCCGCCCCATAGTCCTGGACCGAGAGGCAGATGTGTTCCGCCGGATCGCCATTCTTTTTCATGGAAATCCGGATATCCACGAACTCCCCGTCCCCGCCGTATTTCAAGGCATTCTCGACAAGGTTTTCAGCCACCTGGATCAACTCGTCGCGGTCGCCCCTGACGATGGCGTCGTCAACATCGACCTCGGTGCGAATCGTCATTCCCAAATCGCGCGCAAGCGGTGCGAGCGCATCGGCCGTGTGGCGGACGATCTCGATCAGATCGACGGACGCAGCCGGACGGACATGCGCCTTCAGCTCGATCCGGGACAGGGACAGAATGTCGTCGATCAGCCTGCGCATGCGACCGGCCTGATCCAGCATGATCTTCAGGAACCGCTCCCGCGCCTCCGGATCGTCCTTTGCCGGCCCCTGCAAGGTCTCCACGAAACCGGTCAGGGATGCCAACGGCGTGCGCAGTTCATGGCTCGCATTCGCAACGAAGTCGGTCCGCATCCGTTCCAGGCGCTTTTGTTCGGTCTGATCGTTGATGACGACCAGAATGAAATCCGGTGTCGCCGGCAGATTGCCGGCACCCGCGGACCCGGGCATGTAGACGGGCGCCACATGAGCCTCGAAAAAGGCTTCGGTCGGAACCTTTTCCTGCCAGTGGATCCGCTCCGGCTCGCCCGTGGTCGAAACACGGTCGAAGGCCTCCAGAAGGGACGGCGCGCGCAGGGAGAAGGACAGGGGATCTCCGGGCTTGACCTGTCCATAATAGTCGATCGCGGCCGCGTTGACATAACGGGTAATGCCCCGCCCATCGGCAACGAAACAGGGAACCGGCAAGGCATCGACCGTTACCTTCATGCCGGTTCCAGGCCACATGCGCCGAAGCTGGCGCCTCTTGCCGGCCTGCAGCCTCATCGACCGCGAGCGGCGCGGCGCAAACGCAGCCACCGTCGCCAGGATGACGACACCCGACAGGGAAGCGAGCACGGGGACTCCGTAAAATACGGACGCCACGGCCCCCAGCACCAATCCGACGAACAGAAGCCAGCGGGCGTCGCGGAACCGCGACAACGGAGCGGCCCCCTCAAGGTCTATGGCCAGATCGTCTGGCGAAGTGAATTTGTCGGCCATCTTCAATTGCAGGCTGTTGCGGGTACCCTTTGGCGGATCAGTTCACCGGCCTTGGCCCCTTCCCAAGACGGCGCTGTCGTCACGGCGCGTGACGGTGGGCAAAGCTGATAGCACGCAGGATATGTCAATCAGGCGACATTTGAACAAGTTTCGCGGCACAAAATACTTTGTCAGCGAAATTCCTTGCCGGCGGCCACTTCGGCCATGCGATCGAGCCGCTTTTCCCAGCCGCTATCGGAGGCCAGGGCGTGCAGATAATCGTCCGCCTCCTCGCCATGTCGAAGGAATTCGCTGTGCACCAGTTCCAGGCGCGTCGCCTCGCCGGCATCGCGGAAGCTGATCATGACGCGGCTTGCGGTTGCCGGATCCGCGATCGGTTCTCCTTTCGCAGACACCTGCCAGGCAAGGCGGACATAGAGAGGCTCCTCGATCGACAGGATCGTCCCCCAGACCCGCCTGCGGCCGTCCTGTCCGATTTCGTAGCACGTTCCGCCGGGGCGCGGTTCGATGCCGCATTCGCGTATCGCGCCACCACTCCCGGGAAACGGCGATATCCACCAGGCCGAAGGATGATCCACGACCAGCTCGAACGCCTTCCCGCGAACCAACGGCAGAACACATTCGAACCGGCACGGTTCTTCGTTCGACATCTTCGGTCCCTCAAATTCCAATTGCACGCATTTAGGCGGTCCAGAGAAAGCTGCCCGCAGACGGCCACCTGCTGCCGGCGAGGCTGTAGCCGGTTCAGGCATCATAAAAATGACACTTCGAATGGCATCGTGGTGCACGATATAAGAACCATGCTATGGGGCAAGATGCGATCAGGCAACGAAAGCCTGTTGTCACTGGAAAAAGGGGCCTCGGTTGAAGCACGAACGCACATTCGATCCTTCCTATGGGACAGCCGTCGAGGTGGCGGACGGCATCCGGCGCCTCACTTGCGAGAATCCCAGCCCCTTCACCTTCCACGGGACCAACACATATCTGATCGGCCAGCGCGAGATTGCGGTTCTGGACCCCGGCCCGGCGAACGACACACATATCGACGACATCGTGAACGCTGCCAGCGCCGGCGCCATCAAGGCCATCCTGGTCAGCCACACGCATATGGACCATTCGCCCGGAGCCCGGCTGTTGCAGGCCAGGACGGGGGCACCGATCATCGGCTGCGGTCCTCACAGGGCGGCCCGCACCCTTGCCAGCGGCGAAGTCAACACGATGGATGCGAGCGCCGATGCCGACCATATTCCGGACGGGGAACTGAAAGCCGGCGACACGTTTTCGCTTGGCGATACCGTGTTCGAAGCGATCGAAACCCCCGGACATACGGCCAATCATCTCTGCTTCGCCATCGCGGGAACGCACGTTCTTTTCTCCGCCGATCACGTGATGGCATGGTCGACGTCCATCGTGGCACCGCCGGACGGCAACATGCGGGACTACATGACGTCCCTCGAACGCCTTCTTGAAAGGCCGGAAACCGACTATCTGCCCGGCCACGGCGGCGTGGTGCGCGATGCACACGGATATGTCGAGGAACTGAAGGCGCACCGGCTGGGGCGGGAGCGTTCCATTCTGGACCGGCTCGACGATTCGCCTGTTTCCATCCCGGACCTCGTCCTGCAAATCTACGACGACCTGCCTCCCGGGTTGCGGCCAGCCGCGGCCCTGTCCGTCTTCGCCCATCTGGAAGATCTGGCGGAGCGCGGTCTTGTTGCGGCCGATCCGAACGTCACGTTGACCGCGTCCTACCGCCGGGCACCTTAAATTTAGCCTGAGAGACCGGCGGCGGTGTTTTCCTCGTCGGGCACGGGATTGCCTTCCTCTTCGAAATAGGGCTTGAAAGCGGGGATCGGAATACGCTCCGCATCCGCCGTCCCCGTATCGGTTTCAACCGGACCCTCCACGCCGGGATCCGAGGCAGCCTGCTCTGGACCGGCAAGGTCGCCCTCGGTGACCGCAACCCGCGCAAGGTCACCGTAGGTTTCAAGCAGCACGTCATCGATGCCGGAAAACAGTGCGCGGATGCGGTCGACATTCCCGGTCAGGCCTTCAAGGCCGAATCGGGACACGGACCGCACATCCAGCAGCGCACCGACGGGGTCCGGCCTGATCCGCACCACCATGTCTTCCACCAGGCCAAGCAACGGGGTTCTGGCTTCCACCTGTAAACCGGTGGGAGCATCCAGAAGGTCGGGCGGCAGTTCATAGGTGATCACCCAGCCGTTGCGCCTGGCAACTTCAAGAGCCGCCGCATGCAGCTGCGCCGGGGCGATCCTGTACCGGCGCGGAACGATGTCGGGAAAAAGATCCGGTTGCAGGCCGGTTTCCGCTGGCTGGAACAACGCTTTCAGGACTTCGCCCGGCTCTTCGCCAGCCTCAGCGGACACGGTCTTGAATTGCGGCGGATCGCTCCAGTTCGTGGAAACATCCCCCATTCCCGGAGACAGGACAGCTTGTCCCGCAAACAGTCCCAATGGCACCAACGCCAGCAAGCCGTAAAACGTGCCCAGAACGGCCTTCGTCGCCCCCGTTCCGCCCCGCGCCCAAAGGCGGGTGAAGGCCACCAGCGCGAACAGGATAGCGACGATGCCAAGCCCCGCGCCCGCGAGGACCGAGAACACCATCTCGCGTGGTCCGATCAACGCGACACGCTGCGCGAGCACCGCAAGGATGCTGACAGGCACAGCCACGGCACCGAGCCGTTGGCTGACACGCGCACTTGTCGAATTGTAGACCGGAAACCGCTTCATCGCACCGCAGATTCGTTTTTGACTTTCGCCATGCCAGGGTCAGGACCCTAGGGTTAGCATCACATTTCGGGAAACAGAAAGCAGAAACATACGGAAACGACATACGTCAATTGACCTACCTCTGAAATACAGAACCGGACCCACCCGCAAAGATTGCTCTACCCGATGTAGTATAAACACTTAAACCGTAGAGTTTTCCTGACCAAATCGTTAAGCCGCGTAACAAACTGTCATGTCTTTTGACTGGCAACCTTTCGTTCAAAAGCGCATCATGAATCGTCGTTAACCACGCGTTGCGCCGAAGGACCTGCAAGCTCGAATTCGCCTTATGAAGGTCCCAATCGAAGTGCACGCTGACCGAAACGCATCGATTTGGACGCAAACAATGTCTAGAACTGTAACACGCCCGGCATCTCAAGCTCCGGCACCGGCAAAGCCCAATCTGGAAAACCAGTATAAGCCGGTGGGTATTGCCGCGGTCAACGCGGCAACAATGTGCAAGAGCCAGCCCCGGTCGGACCAGACCGGCAAGAAATAATCCTGGCGGGACGTTCCCGGCCAATGCCCGGGTCACGGGCTCCGGTCACGGGTTTGTCTTTTGCCGGCTCTCTCTGCGCGACCTCAGTGCGGTTCGAGGAAGACAAGGACCTTGCGCGGTAGAACGTGCAAGTCCGCTCTTGGCAACCGCCCATCAAGGCTTCTAATCTCCGGTATGGTTGGACAAGCCGTAGCGACTTGCTTTCGGCTGCTCTTTTTACGATTCCGGGAGCCTTTCGATGATCATCGCCTATTGCCCGTCCACATCCGGCCTGACCCGGATAGAACTGGGCCCCGGTGATCACCTGCCCTCGACATCGGTGTGGATCGACCTCGTGCGCCCGACGCTGGAGGAGCAGAAAACCGCCGAAAAGCTGATGGGGGCAGCTATCCCGACACGTGAGGAAATCGCCTCGATCGAGACCTCGGCACGCCTCTACGACGAGCCGGGCGCGATCGTCATGACGGCGATCCTGCCCATGGCCGCCAAGGCGCTCGACCCGGAGCTGTCGTCCGTCACCTTTGTCCTGAGTTCCAAACGGCTGGTCACCGTGCGCTACGGCGAACCGAAATCGGTCGCCATTTGCGCACGCAAGGTCCAAACGGACGCGACGATCGCCCATACGGGATCGGCTGTCCTTTTCGCCATGCTCGACATCATCGTCGACCGGTGTGCAGAAGTCATGGAAGAAGCGTCATCGCATTACGATTCCCTGTCGCTCCAGGTGTTCGAGGTGGGACTCACCTCCCGAAAGACCAAGAGCTATCAGTCGGCCATCAAGGAACAGGGCCGCATCGGGCTGCAGGTCGCCAAGATGCATGACGTCTGCGCCAGCTTTTCCAGGATGATGCTGTTTCTGGCCAGCCATGCCCAGAAGGTTTCGCTGAGCGAAGATCAGGTCGAACAGTGCCGCTCGGCCGGACGGGACATTCACTCCATCAAGGAGCACGGCGACGCCCTGGACAACAAACTGTCCTTCCTGCTCGACGCGACCGTCGGCCTGGTGACCCTCGAACAGAACCAGATCATCAAGATCTTCTCCGTTCTCGGCGTTATCTTCCTGCCGCCGACCCTGATTGCATCCATCTACGGGATGAATTTCATCAACATGCCGGAACTGAAGTGGGACTTCGGCTTTTTCTTCTCGCTTGCCCTGATGTTCGGATCCGTCGCCGTGACCTTCCTGTTCTTCCGGATGAAGAAACTGTTGTGACGGGATTGGCGCCTCACGGATAAAGCCGGCTCGTGGTCCACTCTTCCTCCGGCCCGGAGCGTTTGAACTGAACCCGGTCATGGAGACGGAACGGACGGTCATGCCAGAATTCAATCGAGGTGGGCACCAGCCGCATCCCGGACCAGTATTCGGGGCGCGGGATCTCTCCGAGGGCGAATTTGGCGGTATAGCGGGCGACTTCCTTCTCCAGCGCGAAGCGGCTTTCCAGCGGTCGTGACTGCTTGGAGGCCCAGGCACCGATGCGGCTGCCGCGCGCCCTGGAGCGGTAATATTCGTCCGCTTCCTGATCGGAAACAGGACTGACCGGGCCGCGAATCCGGATCTGACGGCGCAGGGACTTCCAGTGGAAGCACATGGCGGCCTTGCCCGCGGACAGCAGTTCGGTCCCCTTCGCGCTTTCGAAATTCGTGTAAAAAACGAAGCCCCGTTCGTCGAAGCCCTTCAACAAAACCATCCGCACATTCGGCAATCCATCCGGGTCCACCGTCGCCAGAGCCACTGCATTCGGATCGTTGATTTCGGCTTCCGTTGCGTCGTTAAGCCATTCACCGAAAAGCGCAAACGGTTTCTTGACCTCTGTAAAGTCACCATTTGTTAACGCTTTTGTTGAAGGGTCAGGGGTGGTCATCGGATACCTGTCAAAAAAATCGATGGCTCGTCCAAATGTGTATTGAGTAGCCGGACAAGCGGGGTCTTGGGGGCGTGTTTGAGTTCAAGTCATATACCGCCAGAGGTATAAAGATCCAGAGCGCATGGCTGGCAGCAGTTGCGATTTCCGGATTGCTCGGCGCGTGCAGCCCGGTCAGCATGCCGATCGGCAGCTCGGATATCGAAACGCCGCTCGTGCTCACCGGATCCATCCCATCCCTGGACGATGAAGCCTATGTCGACGTTGGCACCGATGACCGGAAACTGATTGCGCAGACCATTCATACCGCAGTGGACGACGACGACACGACTGAGACGCTTGCCTGGGCCAATCCGAACAGCGGCAATTCCGGCACGATCTCCGCCCTCGACGTATCCAAGTTCGAGGACACAGGCTGCCTCTCCTTCAAGACAACGGCCAATACGATTACCGGTGTCAGGCTTTACGAGGGAACCGCCTGCCGCGACATTTCCAAAACCATGGCCATCACCGTGCTGCGCGTCGCCAAAACTTGATTGCGCTGGTATTCCCTGTAAAACAGCGGCTAATCTTACTGATCCCGGGAATCGGATCTGGAATTTTTCCCCAACACTTCCGATATACAGGGCAACACTGTTCAGCGACCGCCCAGGTGAACCGCCGTCAGAAGATGCGGCAGAGTTTCGGGAAGGCGCGCTGGCTCTCAACAAGTACCCCATGGGGTTAGGTGACAACAGATGCGTGATCCCTACAGCGTTCTCGGCGTGGCGAAAGGCGCCAGCGAGGGCGACATCAAAAAGGCCTTCCGGAAACTGGCCAAGAAATATCATCCGGACCAGAACAAGGACGATCCGACGGCACAGCAGCGCTTTGCCGAAGTCAATCAGGCTTACGAGATCGTCGGCGACAAGGAAAAGCGACAGAAATTCGACCGCGGCGAGATCGACGCGGACGGAAAACCGCGGTTCCAGTCTCACGGTTTCGACGGCTTCAGCGATTTCCAGGATTTCGGCGGCGGCGCGGCCGGCGCGCGCGGTTTCCGTGGCCAAGGCGGCGGATTTCAGGGCGGCGCCGGGCCCACCGGAGGCGGCGGCTTCGACGACATTCTGAACGATATTCTGGGAGGCTTTGGCGCCGGCCGGAAAGCCCGTGCAGGCAAGGCCTCCGCGGGTCCGCGCGGCCCTGCACCGCAGAAAGGCAAGAATGCCGAGCTGATTGCAAACGTCTCGCTTGAGGAACTCGTCACGACCGGCAAGACCCAGGTGACCCTGCCGAACGGCAAGACGGTCAATGTCACCATTCCTGCAGGCAGCAGCGAAGGCGACACGATCCGCCTGCGCGGCCAGGGCTATCCGGGCGAAGGCGGCGGCCAGCCGGGCGACGCCCTCGTCGAGGTTCACCTGAAGCGGCACAAGCTGTTCGAAGTGCGCGGCAGCGATCTGATCCTGGATCTGCCGCTGACCCTTTATGAGGCGGTTCTCGGTGCAAAGGTCCGCACGCCGACCCTGACCGGCGCGGTCAATCTCAGCATCCCGCCGAATTCGTCGGGCGGCAAGATCATGCGCCTGAAAGGCAAAGGCCTGCCTACCAAGGGCGGCGGCCACGGCGATCTTCTGGTCCGGCTGCAAATCACCCTGCCGCCGAATGCGGACGAGGAACTCGAAACCCTGATGAAGGCCTGGAAGGAAGTCACACCCTACCGGGCGCGCGGGCCGGAATTCGAGTAAGCCTTCGAACAAGCGAACAGAAAAGGCCGTCGGCAGAAAACCGGCGGCTTTTTTTTGCCTAGGGAGCGAACTGTCGACTCTTACCGGACAAGCCGAGCCGACATTCACACGAGACGTGGCTCTTCCCCGTGCTGCGATTCGCCGTCAGAACCGGTAAAGCAGGCTCAGCCGTCCCACGTGATCCTGTGCGTTCTCGCCAAGTTCTCCCTGATAGGTGAGCGCGAGGCTGAGGAAGTCATCCTTTTCGATGGAGACCCCCGCCTCGAACAGGGCCGTATTCTCATCGATCGGCGCTCCGGAGACGGCGAAGCTTTCGCCACCTGTGGCAAAGCGCATGGTGGAACCTGGGTCGATATCACCAAATGCATGACGCCAGGCGAGCGAGCCCAGGATCGAGGTCCTGATGCTTTCGGTTTCCGCGACGATTGCCTCGCCTCTCAGGCCCAGCGTGGTCACGCCCATCAGATCGTCGTCCGCCACGGAGGTCAGCGCTGCCGTTCCGCCGGTTTCCGTGAACCCATCGGTATGCTGGTTGACGACCGCCAGACCGGCGAAGGGTTCGACCGCCCCCGTACCGAGGCGAACCGCATAGCCCACTTCAGCAAAGGCCTGCGCCGTGGAGGCGTTGTAATCCGCCGTCAGATGGTCCGAGAAGTCGGTAAAGGCAACGGTCCGTGCCGTATCGACATCATGGAACGTATAGCTCGCGCCTGCGCGCAGGCCGAGCGTACCGTCGAACAGATCCCAGCTGGTCCCTGCATAGGCACCGGCATGAAAGCTGTCGGCTGAGCCGCTGGCGCGGTTTCCGGAGGAGTTGAACAGGGTTTTTGTATACCCGGCCATCACACCGGTGCGGATCCCCTCGACAAGCTCCGCATCGAAGCCCATGAGGAAGCCGCCGCCGTAGCTTTCGACGGCGTCCGTGTCGGCGGTCGCATTCACCTTGCCCCAGCCACCGAAGGCCCGGCCCCACATCTGGGCATTGATCTGTTGGAACACCGGCACCTCGCCCGCCCCGTGAAAGCCCATGGAGACCTGGTCGCCGGTTCCGGCCCCAACTCCGCCACTGGCATTCAACAGACGCTGATTGACGGTCATCCGGTCAACGGCCGCGCCGATCATCAAGGTGGCCTGAAAGCTGGCTTGAGCCTCGCCGGAGAGTTCCTGGAACGCCTGTTCCGTCTCGCCGTCGCGGATCGCCTGGACGAAATCGTGCAAGGTCCCGGAGCCCGTGTCATCGATCACTTTGGCCACGACTTTCTGGTTCGGCGTGACCGCCTCGGAGTGGAAGGGCTTCGGCGTCGAAGCCGGAGTGGGCGTTGGGGTGGGTGTCGGCGTTGGAGTGGGCGTTGGTGTCGGAGTGGGGGTCGGCACGACGGACCGTGAAAGGGTCACCGTCGCATTCGTTCCGGTGTAGGTGGCCGTAGCATCCAGAAACGCGAAATTTTCGGTCACCGTGCCGAATTCACCGGTCAGCGTGCCGGCTGATAGGACCGTGTAGCTGTTGCCGGGTTTGTGGGCGGAACCGCCGGCTGGAACGGTTTGGGCGAGCACGGAGAGCGTCGCGCCACTGTCGATGGTGACTGTGCCGCTGGAGACGACCTTGTCGGAATTGCCGGCACTGTCGATCTCCACCGCATAGGTCGAGCCGGACGTAAAGCTCACGTTCCCGGTGCTCAGCGTGCCGATGGAATTGCCCGGTGCCAGCGTACCGCCAGAGGCAAGCGTGACATCGCCAACACTCCCCGATCCGCCAAGCGTACCGCCGGAATAAACGGTGAAGTCGTTTACATAAGCGCTGTTGGCGGCAAAGAGCGCGCCATCGTGGAGCCCGACCCCGCCGGTATAAGCGGAGGTGAGGTTGAAGGCACCGGTCTTGTAGATTTCCGCCGTGCCGGTGAAGCCGGATAAATCGCCGGCCAGCGTGGTCGTGCCGGAATAAAAGGCCAGCTTGCCGGCGCCGGTCACGTCCAGGTCGAAATCGTAGTCCGTGTCCGTGTGGTTGAAGACGAGGCTGCCTTTGCCGGAGCCGAAGACGATGTCCGCCACCTCCAGTGTGCCGACCGCGGCAGCGGTTTCTGCGGAGGCCGCGCCGATGTTCACCGTCCCCATGGAGCCGGCGTTTCCGGCGATTGTGAGGGTTCCACTGCCATTCTTAGCCGTAAACGTACCGCCGTCGGACACCGTCAGCGCGCCCGTGCCCTGGCCACCGACGGTGAGCGGCGAGCTGATGGTCCAGACGGACCCCGAGCCGTCAATGACGACGGTTCCGTTGGAGCCCGAGGCGTTGCCGATGGTCGTCTCGCTGGAACTGGAGTTGCCCAGCGTCGCCCCGGCGGAAATCCGCAGCGTGCCGCCTTCGACGGTGGTGGTCGTCGCCTGCGCGGAAGTGGTGGTGCCGGTGCCGGAAAACTCCAGTGTGCCGGCCGAGATAGAAAGGGCGCCCAGACTCGTGCCTGCCGTTCCTGTCACGGTCCAGGTGGAGGTGCCTTTCTTGGAGAAGGCCTCGAAGCCGGTAAACTGATTGCCGAGGACCTTGAGGCCGAAGCTGGAATCGGCGCCGCCGCCGAGAATCAGCGTATCCGAGCTGCCATTGGCCGCCACGGCGCCGTTGAAGGCATAACCGGCCCGCAGCTCCAGCGAGTTGGTGCCGGAGACGAATTGTATCGCGTTGGCCCGGCTGTGCCCGTTCCCGGACAAACCACCGGAAATCGTTCCGCTGTTCACGACCGTCAGACTGCTGCCGCTGATGCCGGCGCCGCCCGTACCAGCTGCACCAGGGGGCGACCCATTGCCTGTGCCGACGGAAGCACCGCCGTTGCCGCCGGATATCTTGCCGCCGTTGACAATGGTACTATTCGAACCGAAAACGCCGGTGCCACCCGCACCGGCCTCACCTGCCCAGTCCGGAATTTGGCCTATGCCTGAGGCGCCACCGTTGCCCCCGGAAATCGTGCCGCTGTTTGTTATGACAGAGTCCGCGATGAATATTCCGGCGCCACCCGCGCCACCCACGCTTTTAATGACCGGCTGGTCGATGCCTGCGGTGGTTCCCCATCCACCTCGATAGCCGTTGCCGCCGGAAATTGCTCCAGCGTTTTCGATGGTGAGCCCAGAGCCGTACACGCCGGCACCGCCGGCACCGCCTGAGCCGGCGGAACCTAGGCCGGGAAAAGCGCCACCGCTAAAGTATCGCTCACCTTCGCCGCCCAAACCGCCGATGCCGCCGTTTCCGCCGGAAATCGTTCCCTTGTTGACTACGGTGAAATCGGTGCCCGAGAGTCCCGCGCCACCCGCGCCGCCGTCGCCGCCTATGCCGCCCAAAATGATCCCGCTGGTGTTTTCGCCCCCTCTTCCGCCCTTCCCTCCTGCGCCCCCGGCGATCGTACCACTGTTCGTGAGGCTAAAATCGTTGCCCTCGACGGCAATCCCACCAGCCCCACCTGCCCAGCCATCATAGTTGGCGTCGGTCAAGACACTTTGTGCGCCCGCTCGCCCCCCCCC
>SWCE01003888.1_pt1 | contig 71534 bp, 65 predicted proteins | sample 4690061 | NCBI WGS metagenome assembly SWCE01 (sample SAMN10267279, study PRJNA491770) | bioreactor metagenome | isolation source: DHS bioreactor inoculated with subseafloor sediment | place: Japan: off Shimokita Peninsula | collected 2012-10
AAGAGCTTTGCGGGGCAATATTCTTGTTGCTGCTTCATCAGGGCGAAGGCGGTGCGAGCGATCTTCCGGGCCAGGATCACCAAGGCTTGCGTGGTGTGCAGTCCCCGGTCCCGATAGCGCTGATAGAAGGCGCGCCAGACCGGGTGTCGAGACGCACTCATGGCGGCACAGTGCAGCAGTCGCCTGACCTCCGTATCTCCTTGTTTGGTCAGCTTACGCTTGCCGGTGAGTTTGCCGGAGTCACGGACCCGGACATCCAACCCCAGGAAGGCAACGAAGGCATCGCTATTGGTGAAGTCTCCTCTCAGGAAGGCCATGACCAAGGCGGTGGCGGTGATCTCGCCGACCCCGTCGATCGCGTCGCAGCGTTGCACCTGAGTCTGTAAGCCGGCGGCGCTCACCGCGCTCTTGAGCCGTTTCTGGATCAGAGAGTCAATCCGGTCCATTTCGGCGATCAGGGCACGCAGAGGGGCCTTGAGCTCCGGTTCTCCGCTCAGGCTCTGACGTAATGCCGTGCGGGCCTTAACCAAGGCAGCCCGGCGACGCAGCAGGCTCTGCAGCACCCGGTACGCCTTTGGGGGCGGGCTCCACGGGCGTAATTCGTCTTTCTCGTTGTGCAGATAACGGGCCAGCAACTGAGCATCGGCCCGGTCCGTCTTGGCCCGCCCTCCAACGCCCTTGCGGTAGTTGCTGAGACGGTAGCCGTCCACCACATAGACCCGATGGCCTTTGGCGTGTGCGCGCTCGGTAATGTCCATGTGATAGGTGCTGGTCGCCTCAATGGCGATATCGCAGCCCTTGGGGAGGGTGGCCAGCCATTGGCGGATGGCCTGGGGGGTATTGTCGATGGTGACGGTTTGGTTCAGGTCCTGGAGGTGAATCACCAGGTCGTCTTTGGCCACATCAATCCCGATCTCCGGGCGGCTTGCCGGCATTGCCATGGGGCACCCCTGTCAGCTAGGTTAAATGGGCTTGTCGGGGCGCACCGTAACGCTGGCTTGCAGAGTATCGTCGGTCTGAGTGTGCGCTCAGCCGATGGATTCCTTATCGGCGTTTGAAGGTGCGGGGTGGGGCCATATCTCCCACAGTCTGTACCCTAGGGTCAGAAGCTTGCTTGGTCCCTCCACCCCGACAAGTCTTTTCTTTCTAAGACTTGCCGGGAAACCATACAAGCTTGCCTGCAAGCGAATCCAGGGGAGTCTGGCGCCCATTCGCTTGCAAGCAAGCCTCCCACAGCGGCTCCGCACTCAGGCCTGAGTCCCTTCTCTCCCACCCTCCGGCGTCGCCTTCAACAAACACCAGCACGCCGTCAGCATCCCGAGAAAGCCGGACAACCCGCGCACATCCCGCAACAAGGACTGCGTCAGCCCGAAACCGATGAACGCCACCACCACGATCACCCCGGACAAGGCCAACGCCTGCCCCTGAACATCACTGCGACGCCGCAAGTGTGTAGCGAACAGCACGAGCGGCACGCCGTACAGCAGCAATAACGAAACCAGCCCCACCAGACCACGGCGGGCGGCGGTGTCGATCAGGTCGTTGTGGAGTTGGTCGTAACGGCTGATGCCCTTATCGTAAAGCCCCTCGGACACCCATTGGTCACGGCGCGCTTCCAACCGCCCTTCACCCCAACCCAGAATGGGCTTCTCGTGGAACAACCGGGCACCGGCACGCCACATTTCCAGACGAACCCCCAGAGAGGAATAAGTGTCGCCTTCGGCGTATTCCTCCAGATTCTCCACCGCCTGGGCCACACGCTGGGTCACCCCGGCCCGTGGCATGAAGGACGTACTCAGAACGACCACCGCCACCAAAAGCGCCAAGGCCACCATGCCGCCCCGATGCAATTGCCGCCAGAAAACACCAAACACCAGCAAAATCAGTGCCGGGAAAACAATCCAGCTGCCTCGGGTGCCCGACAGTACGGCGGCGAGCAAACCGGCACCGACTGCCAGCGCGTAGAAGCCACGCAACCACCACTCCCCTTTTACAGGCCGCATCCCCAGTCGCGCCAACAGCCCCACCAGCGATAGCGTCGCCAACAACAACGAAATATTACCGAAGGGAATGGCGTTCATCCCGTTATCCGGCCGCCCGCGCCCCAGAACCCAATGCTCGTAGGAAGCAATGCCGCCGGCCAGCAACGCCCCCAGCGCCACTCCAAACCACCAATATCCAGTCTTCGGCGGAAGCCCGCGCCAGGCCATTAGCACCAGGGCCGCCAGCATGGGCCACAATGGCAGCAGAATACCCTGGTTCCCTTCGCCTACCGGCCACTTGCCCGTTCGGCCCACATCCGCGAGCCAAAGCAGGGAGAACAGGAGAAGAGCGGCCAGACAAAGAACATCCCCCCGCCCCAGCCGCACCGAATGCCTCGCAAACAACAGCCCACAAAAGGCCACACCTCCAGCCAGTAAAGGCACCACGGCATAGCTGTACTGGAAGGTCATCAACAAGGCGAGGAAGGCGAAAAGCAGAAGACTGGAAAGCACGGAAAAAAGCGATCCGGCCCAGACGCGGGGGAAAAGAGGAAACCATAATCACCTGTATTCCTTTATCAGGGCCAGCCTGGGGCAAACCCGCCCTGGCGAATGAATCCGTCGGTGATTGGACAGAGAGGAAGTAGTGCTGTTCCTGCCGAGGGCATGAACAGGTTCACGAAACGGCCAAAAGAGCGGGACGCCAGAATGCCAATTCGCTGCCAAGGCAGCTTCTCACAGTGTGAGCTACGAAGCCGCTATGGGAAGCTGCCTTGGCAGCGAATAAAAGTCCAAAACTACACAACTAGCGCTCCCCTCCCCAGAGATGAATCAACACACCAGCAATCTATCGACCAGCGCTAAAAAATAATCCTGGTTCCAGATATCCAGCACCTTGTCGCTCCGCAAGAAGGGCCGAACATCCTCGCGCGCGGCCTCCACATCCAGCCGCGCAATTTTTTCTTTCAAGAGAGAAACCAAATCGGAGCGGGACAATTCATCCCCCAGCCAATCACCACTTTGCCTGGCCCGCTCTTCAAAGTGGGCCAGACGTAACGGTATACGCTGGCGCACATACCATTCAAAGTCGAACCAGTCCCGCCCTTTCACACGACTCTTCCACTGCCTGAAAAGCAACGCATGCATTTTCCCCGCGTACAAGTCCGGCAAGGAAAAACACTTCACGTAGAAAGAGTATGGCTCCAATAACAGCTTCTCTTCCGTCTCGAAACCACCAGGCGGGAGGGTGTCCACCTCAAACTTGATCTTCAAGAGCCGCCGCCCCTGAATTCGCACATCATAAATACTGGCATTCTTCTTCAAAAAAGCGGAAACCACGGCAGTTTTCACCGCCTTTTTCCGCTGGGTAATTTCCACCTCAAAACCAAAACCGGAAAACTCCTCACTCAATGCGGCGAAGTAGGGCTGCAAAGAAAAGCCAGGTTCCGCATTGAGGAGCGAGAAATCAAGATCTTCAGAAAACCTTGGCAGACCATGAAAGATGCGCAGGCAAGTCCCACCGTAAAAGGCGGCCTTATTAAAAAAACCTGCTCGTTGCAGACCCGCCAAGGCCAGCTCTTGCATGACCTCTCGCAAGGCATGCGTATTGTCTTCACCCTCTGCAAGGCCATAACGAGCCAGCATCTGTTCGATCACCTTCATTGCAAGCTCTCCAGTACCCGCCAAAGCGCCTGCATCTGGCGTGACTTGTGGCCAGACTTTACAAAGTGCTCCACGATAGCCAGATCAAAGGAACCAAGCGCATCGTCATCCAGCCGGAGATCCTCAAACAGGAAGGCTTTCATAGCAGCCCGGCTGGTCGCCTCAAGACGCCGGGTCAAAAGCACTTTCTCGCATAGCGCCTTCTCAGGTCCAGCCATCAGAAAACTTACCTTCTCCTGACGCTCAAGCGTCATCCCCACCGGAAACAGTGCCGCCGGCACGGTGGAATAAGAGAAGCGGCCCAGCGCATTCGTGACCACCCTGCCCCGTCGCATGCAGGTCGAGGTCACTTCGTGGACCCGCTCCGGAATCAGGCCATGCCAAGCCAGCGCGTAATCCAGAGATACGCAAGAAGGGCCGTACAAGTGATTCGCCACCAGCGGCAAACACACCGGCTCCTGGCGCCACGGCGTACCGACCAGATACAGGCCGCGCTTGATAGGAATCAATACCCCCTGACGCATCCACTCCGCGATCTTGTCATTCGGGCGCCGATAGCCCGTCAGCAAAGAAAGCAGCGTTCCATGGCCAACCGGGACAGCGCCATACTCAGCAAGACGGATTTCCAGCATCGAAATAGCTCAATTTTGTCAGGACAATCGAAAAATATCCGATTATCTTAACAAGATCAAGGAATCCGACCATCTCGTTCATGATACGGTCCCGGCCTAAGGATCGCGAAGGCACCGGGCAAGACCTGACCCTGAACCGCCTTTTTAGTTCGTTGGCACAAAAGAAGGAAAGCGCGAACCATTCAGATACCGAACCGACTGCTCAGTACCATCACCCGATGGTGAAGACCAAACGTTTATACCTTCACCATCCGCCGCAAACATAACCGTAGGCCAAACATAGCCCTGATTAGCGGCAGCCAACTCATGCGCCATAAGCGGACTGAGAGTCAGGTCTTGCCATTTGCCTTTCCTGACAGGAAAGGGCGACAGCGAGGCACCGGGCAAGACCTGACCCCGTGGCCACCCGCAGTGGATTTGGCGGGGCAAGATTAGGCGGCAACCTCTTCATGTCTTCGACCCTCCAATGCCCTCCTCCCACGGGTTGAGGATGGCCACTCCTGTCGGCTCAAAATCGGCCACATTGCGAGTAACGACCGTCATACCATGCACAAGCGCCGTTGCCGCAATGAGCGCATCACGCTCGCCGCGCTTGTCGGGGACGTGTAACCGGGCGCAGCTTTGCGCCACGGCGGTATCGACTGGCAACGTCCGCCCGGAGAACTCCGGCAGCACGTGTTGCTCCAGCCACGAACGTAGCACGGCCCCCTGGGTGACGTCTTTGCGCTCAATCGACAGCACGCCAAGCTCCAACTCCATGATGGTAATGACGGAGACAAAAAGCTCGGCGGCATCGACGCTTTCCGTCCATGCCGCAACGCTTGGGTCAGCTTTACCAACCCGAACCTTTCGCAGTTCGGACACTACGTTGGTGTCCAGAACGAACATCATGAGAAATCAGCCGGCTGGGTGTCGATGGTCACACGCGGCGGTTCAAACTCGATGTCCGCGACGTCTGGCATAGCCAGAGCATCAGCGATGTTCCGGCGTTGCTTTGTCAACCGCTGGTATTCCTCAATACTCAACAGCACATGAGCCGGCTTGCCGCGATCCGTGATGAACACCGGGCCACTCTTGGCCGCCTTCTTTGCACGGGAAACGTCCTGATTAAGCTCCCGGCTGGATAACGTCGTGATGGTCATGGCGTCACCTCCTGCACGAAATCACAATGTAGGTACGTTACTATATTTATTGAAGGCTGTCCACAGATAGCTGGTTGTCTATCGTGCCGAAGGCAATTCGCTTGCAGGCAAGCTCCCACAGCGGCTCCGCACTCAGGCCTGAGTCCCTTCTCTCCCACCCTCCGGTGTCGCCTTCAACAAACACCAGCACGCCGTCAGCATCCCGAGAAAGCCGGACAACCCGCGCACATCCCGCAACAGGGACTGCGTCAGCCCGAAACCGATGAACGCCACCACCACGATCACCCCGGACAAGGCCAGCGCCTGCCCCTGAACATCCCTGCGACGCCGCAAGTGTGTAGCGAACAGCACGAGCGGCACACCGTACAACAGTAATAACGAAATCAGCCCCACCAAGCCACGTCGAGCAGCGGTGTCGATCAGGTCGTTATGGAGTTGGTCGTAACGGCTGATGCCCTTATCGTAAAGCCCCTCAGCCACCCATTGGTCACGGCGCGCTTCCAACCGCCCTTCCCCCCAACCAAGAATGGGCTTCTCGCGGAACAAGCGGGCACCGGCCCGCCACATTTCCAGGCGAATGCCCAGAGAGGAATAGGTATCGCCTTCGGTATATTCCTCCAGATTCTCCACCGCCTGGGCCACACGCTGGGTCACTCCTGCCCTGGGCATGAAGGACACACTCAGGACCACCACCGCCACCAAGACCGCCAAGGCCACCATGCCACCGCGGTGTAACTGCCGCCAGAAAACACCAAACACCAGCAAAATCAGTGCGGGGAAAACAATCCAACTGCCTCGGGTGCCCGACAGCACGGCGGCGAGCAAACCGGCACCGACGGCCAGCGCGTAGAAGCCACGCAACCACCACTCCCCCTTCACAGGGCGCATCCCCAGTCGCGCCAACAGCCCCACCAGCGATAGCGTTGCCAACAACAACGAAATATTACCGAAGGGAATGGCGTTCATCCCGTTATCCGGCCGCCCGCGCCCCAGAACCCAATGCTCGTAGGAAGCAATGCCCCCGGCCAGCAACGCCCCCAACGCCACCCCGGCCCACCAAAACCCAGCCTTCGGCGGAAACGCCCGCCAGGCCATTAGCACCAGGGCCGCCAGCATGGGCCACAATGGCAGCAGAATCCCCTGGTTACCTTCACCTACCGGCCACTTGCCCGTTCGGCCCACATCCGCCAGCCAAAGCAGAGAGAAGAGAAGAAGAACAGCCAGGCAAAGAACATCTCCCCGGCCCAGCCGCAACGAATGCCCCGGCTGAAGCCACACAAACAACAGCCCGCTCAAGGCCACGCCTCCAGCCAGTAAAGGCACCACGGCATAGCTGTAGCGGAAGGTCATCAACAAGGCGAGGAAGGTGAAAAGCAGAAGACTGGAAAGCACGGAAAGAAAAAGATCCGGCCCAGACGCGGGGGGATAAGAGGAAACCATAATCACCTGTATTCCTTTATCAGGGCCAGTCTTTATCAAACCAGACCTGGCGAATGAATCCGTCGGTGATTAGACAGAAAGGAAGTAAGGCCGTTCCTGTCGAACGCATGAACAGGTTCACGAAACGGCCAAAAGAACAGAAAGACCATGGTCACAACAGGCGCGGTCCGCAGACCGCGCCATTCATTCAAAAAACTACCTCACGACGGAACTCTTGATCCCAATCAGAGCCAGCAAATTGGGCCCGGGCAAGGTCCAGATGCCCAAGCGGCGCCATACGAACAGCAGAGCTGTCAGGTTTTGCACCACCAGAACAAAAGCCAGCGCCAAGGCAGCGCCAAGGGCGCCAAAGGGAGGAATCAGCACGAAGAAGGCGAGCAAGCCAAGGGCGTTGCATATCAAGGCAATATTCCTGGCCAGCCGCTCATGTCCTGTCATGTTAAGCAGAAAACTAACAGAGCCTGTAGAAACGTTAACGGCCTGTGCCATCGCGATGATGCGCAATAGCCACTCTCCATCCCTGAAGCCTTCACCAAACCAGCTTAGTACCCAGCCCGGAAAGATAAGGCATAGCAGGAGCAGCGGTGCCGCAACGACAACGCCCAATATCGCTCCCTGGCGGGCCAGACGCCCCAAGGCTGCGATTTGCCCTTGATGGTAAAGCGAAGCAAAACGAGGAGGAAAAATCGCGTTGATCACAATCAGAATAAAGCCAATCAGCGTGGCGGTCTGCTGAGACGATTTGAATAAGCCCAACTCGGAACTGCTTAACAACCAGCCAGCGACCATCACTCCAAGCACCTGCTGCATAAAACTAGCAAGGTTGGTCATAAAAAAAGCACGGGACGTCGTCGTGAATTGCGCCAGAGAAACGGGAGCCTCTACGGCGACGACCAGCTCAGAGCGCTCGGACCACCAGGATTGCCGGGTACACCAGCGCCATACCTGATATGCGCCCTGCAAGGCGACGAGCCAGGAAGCCAGCGCATAAGCATAACCAATGGTGGTCAAGCCACCGCTGTTTCCCGCTTTCTCCCAAACCAGAATCAGCACCCCGGCCACCAGGGCCACGGAACCATTCTCCAACAGGCAGGCGGTGGCCGGCTTGCGAATTCCCTTGAAAAAACCGGAGAGGAGGAAACCAAACGCATAGGCGGGCACCGCCAGGGAAATCCCAGTCAAAACACCGGCCAGACCAGCCGCATCGAAAAGGGCTTCAAACCAGGGACGCCCGATCCACAGGATTGCCGCCGCCACCAAGCTAATGATCAAACACCGTGTTATCGCCCAACGTAAATAGCGCAATACAAAGGGCGAACTATGATCCTGGCCCACATAACGCATCAAGGCGTTATCCATTCCAGTCCGGGAGAGCAGTCCAGCCCCCAGTAAAAGCCCCTGAGCCAGGGCGTAAACGCCAACACCCGCCGGGCCATACAAACGTCCGATCACCAGCGCAAGCGCCAAGGCGCCGAGAGCAGCAATGGCCCGGGCAATAAAGGTGCGAATCAGCGCCTGTCCCATCTCCCCACGGAGACGGCCTTGTAAACCAGCCGATAAACGGCGAACACGACTCAATTCATGACTCCACGCATATCAAGCTAATCACGGCTAGTGAGCGAGACGTTGCCCCACCTCTGCCACAAAGCCGCTGTAGGAGCCCGCCTTTCTGGCGAATCCTATGCCGTTGCACTTTACGTTCACAAACAGACGGGGGACTAGTCCATCTGGCTCTTACAGATCCTTTCGCCACCGCTAAGCCGACGCTTCCGCCATCACCGCCCGAAGCGTCTCGCATGTCTTGTCGATATGTACCTGCTCCAGGGTGGGATGCACCAGGAACATCAGGCTGGTTTCGCCCAGTTCCTTCGCTACAGGCAAACGCTCTTTCGGTCCCAAGCCAAGATCTTGGAAGCACTTCTCCAGGTAAACTTCGGAACATGAACCGGAAAAGCAAGGCACGCCACGGGCAACGATCTCGTTCATGATACGGTCCCGGTCCCAGCCCTCGGCCAGTTTATCCGGCTGCACAAATACATAGCATTTGTAACCGGCATGCCCTACTTCGGCGGGAATATTTGGCACGCGCAAAGCCGGGATGTCACCGGCGGCTTGCCAAATGGCCTGGGAATGAGCCAGACGCTGACGGGTCCACTCCGGCATGCGCTTCAGTTGAACGCGCCCAATGGCCGCCTGCATTTCCATCATCCGCCAATTGGTGCCCACGCTCTCATGCAGCCAGCGGAAGCCCGGTGGATGGTCACGCTCATACACCGCATTCCAGCTCTTGCCATGGTCCTTGAAGCTCCACATGCGGGACCAGAGGTCGCGATCATTCACGGTGACCATGCCACCCTCTCCGCCCGTGGTCATGATCTTGTCCTGGCAGAACGACCAGCAGCCCACATGGCCCAAGCCGCCCACCGGGCGCCCTTTCCAGGTAGCGCCATGGGCCTGGGCGCAATCCTCAATAACATAGAAGCCGTGCTCATCAGCCAGGGCCATCATGGCGTCCATATCGCTGGGCCAGCCGGCCAGGTGCACACAGATAACGGCTTTGGTACGCGGAGTTATCACCTTGGCGACGGTTTCAGCAGTGATGTTCTGAGTATCCGGATCCACATCGGCAAATACCGGTGTCGCCCCGGCGTTGATCACCGTGGAGGCGGAGGCCAGGAAAGTACGTGGCGTCACCACCACTTCATCGCCAGGCCCAACGCCCAGCCCCTGCAACGCCAGATCAAGCGCCACGGTGCCGTTAGCCACGGCAATGGCGTATTCAGTCCCGGCAAAGGCAGCGAATTCCTTCTCGAATTCGCGGCATTCCTGCCCGGTCCAGTAGTTCACTTTGTTGGACAGCAGCACGCGTTGCACCGCGTCCGCTTCCTCCTGGGTAAAGGAAGGCCAGGGGGGAAAAGGTCCGTTTAACATATAGTCTCTCAGGTAGTAAGCAGGGAGGTGGCCGGCTAAAATGAAGGCAGTTCTTTAAATGCCTTGGCTGGAGAGCCCACATAGATAGTATTAGCTTGCGCATCCTTGGTCAGAGTCCCCCCCATGCCCAGCATTGCACCACTAGCCATCGTTACACCTTGGCGCAAAGCCGCACCTGTTCCCACTTCTACACCATCCTCTAAGGTCACATTCCCCGAGATTGCAGTCAGCGGTGCGATAGTCACAAAATCACCAATAAGATCATCATGGGCAATCGTACACTTAATGTTAACGATGACGTGAGCACCCAACTTGAAATCAACAGTGCCAACACACCCCGCACATATCATCGTCCCCTCTCCAATTTCCACGGATTCAGCATCCATAACAACAGAGGGGTGAATCAAGGTGGCAAACTCAGGGCAGCCACTTTCCCTCATTTTTTCCACCACCTTTTTCCGGGTTCGGGGGTTTCCTATTGCCACAACAAACTTCGATTCAGAATACTTTTCCCAATCGCCGATAGCGCCAAGAACTTTATAGCGACCATAGGTCCCGGATTCTGTCCCATCATCTAAAAAACCAAGAACGTCATAGCCGCAGTCCTTAGCCAACCAGAATACTTCACGCCCAAAACCACCATAACCAACGATAATGACAGGTTTCATTGATCCTTCTCCTTCATTTCCGAAGAGCCTTCAAAGCGTGACATTGTTGCTTCACCTTCATGGCTGATGCCATCGCGTTTGAGCACCTTCATTACTGTGAGGAAGATAATTTTTATATCCAGCCAAAGGGTTTGATTTTCAACATACCAGACATCAAGCTCAAACTTTTCTTCCCAAGTAAGTGCATTTCGCCCATTAATTTGAGCCCAACCTGTAACCCCAGGTCTGACTTCATGCCGGCGATACTGCCGCTTAGAATAGAGAGGGAGATACTCCATCAACAAAGGCCTTGGCCCCACCAAGCTCATATCCCCCCTTAGAACATTGATCAGTTCAGGCAATTCATCCAGGCTAGCCGCTCGTAGGAATCGCCCCAGCGAAGTTAGCCTCTCTTCGTCTGGCAGCAAATTACCATCCCGCCCCCTCTTATCCGTCATGGTTCTGAATTTGACCATTTTAAAAGGCTGACCCTTCCGTCCGGGACGTTGCTGGACAAAAAAAGCCGGACTTCCCAGCCAAATGACTATTATCAGCCAAATAAAGAAAATAAATGGCGACAAAACAAGCAAAGCAAACAGCGAGAGAAGAACATCAAAGATCCGTTTAATGAATGAGCTCATGCCAACCGATATCCTATAGAGCGAACCCTTTCAGCATAGTTAGAAACATCAATATAATCAGATAATGAGAAATCCTTCTTCTGGTTATTCTCCCGCTTCCAAACCTCTTGAGGAGGGTCATGAGGCAACCCCAAAAACTGTGCAATTTCCGGCAACCGATCGTCCACTTCTTTCAGAGGAACAACCATAGATAGCTCATCTTTGATCCCTTGAGAATAGACACCTATCCAGAACAGCAGCAACCTGGAAACGATATCTTTTTGTTTGCCAATGTCTAATTCATAAAATTGGTCCACCGGCCAACCACATACAGGATCAAATATAAGACGGGCGACATAGTTATATGTAACTTTTTTCCCCAATCTACTAAAGTAATTCACCACAGAGCCGATCCACTCCTCAGGGTGTCGAGTCAGATAAATCACCTTCGCATCAGGAGAAATACGCCTTAGGACTTCAAGTTTCCCTGCAAAAAAACCAGAACATTCCAGGTCTAAATTCAGGTATCCAGCACGCTTCTTCATGAATACTTCATTATTAATATTCGATAAAGTAGCGTGCATCAACGGCTCATGCTCAGATTTAGACGCCTCTGAAAAAAGCCCCGCAAAATACGTTGTCCCTGATTTGAATGGACTTATGCAGTAAGCTGTCTTTCTATCCGGGCCTTTATTGGAAAGCATCACCATCAAATACTGGATAGTCGACCGGGCTTGAAGAAGTGGTCTGTAGAGCGGAGTCGAAACCAGGTTTTCTTTCATCTCTAATTTTGCCTTTATTTCGATTCAAAACATTTTATCATTTCATCGACCATTTCTTTAGCCACCACATCCGCATCGTACTTATCTTCCGCAATTTGACGTGACACAGCTCCCATGATCGCAATATGTTCTGGATTCTCAATGAATTTCCTCATTGCATCTGCAAGTGCAACAGAGCTTTTTACTGGAACAAGATATCCATTCTTTCCATCTATTACCGTCTCTCTACAACCAGGAGCATCCGTCGTAATAATGGGGCGCCCCATCGACATAGCTTCCAAAACAGTTCTGGGGGTGCCTTCTCTATAGCTGGGCAAGACAAATACACTGGCTTCGGCTAAGGCTGGGCGCACATCATCTAATTTGCCGAGACACTCTATAACCCCTGAATTTATCCAGGAATCAACCTCCTCCTGAGCAACCGAATTTGGATTATCATCAACGAAGCCAACCAGAAGAAACCGAGCATCGGGAAATTCGTTTTTAATTATTCTTGCAGCCTCAAAATACTCCCTAATCCCTTTATCCCCTAAAAACCTACCAATCATAATAAAACAAGAAAGAGATGAAAAATTAGCCGGCGAAAAGCGATCTGTATCAACTCCAGACCCATTCACAACTACAGATTTCGTTTCTGGCGCCACGAGCTTCATCTCACGAAAAAGCGCTTGATCATCGGGATTTTGAAAGAAAATTCTTTTCGAGCCCTTAAGAGAAATTTTGTAGAGTAGCCTTATCGCTTTCCTTACAATATTACGTTTCCTTGAGGCCCCATCGATGAATGCATAACCCAGACCAGTAATCAATGGAAAACGATATTGAATCCCAGAAAATCGAGCAGCCATACATCCGTAAATTACGGGCTTTACAGTGTACGCAAAAAAAGCCTCAGGTCTTACCTCTCTCATTAAAACCCACAATCTTCGAAAGGTTCGCGCATCTCTTATAACATCTATGCCAGCCCTGTCCATTGGCAATTCATGAACGTGAACACCCCAACTCTTTAGCGTTTCTTTACAACCTTCCTTCTCATTAATTTTTGGCGCAGCCACATGGACTTGAATTCCCCTCTCAATAAGCGCCATTATTAAAGGGCCACGAAAGTTAACAAGGGACCGAGCTTTACTAGCGACCATTAATACAGACTTCATTGCCATCCTTTAGATTGATACCCGCAAGCATAGTGGACATTAATAAAACCCAATATTCATCAGCCTTTATAAATTTCCATCCACTTTTTCGCGATAGCTGAAATGCTATATTCTTCGACCACTCGCCGACGCACCTGTCGACCAATCTCAATTGCAGCTTCTTCCGATAACTGAATCGCGCTAGTTAGTGCAGCGGACAGAGCTTCGTCATCTTTAATAGGGACAATATAGCCACAACCTCCAAGCATCTCCGAAGGTCCACCGCAATTAGTAGATACTACAACTCGTTCAACCGACATCGCCTCACCAATCGATAGCGGGAAGCCCTCCCAATCCGATGACATTGCGAATATGTCCGAAGCCGATAGCAATTGAGGAATGTCGTGTCTAATTCCAAGAAGCCTAACCCGTTCAGATAGCTGGAGTGATTCAACCAGTTCTAACAGCCTCTCTTTTTCAGGTCCTTCTCCAACAATAAAAAGAGACACATTGGAATGTATCACTGAAAGCTTCTTAAACGCTCGAATCAAATTAGGGTAGTTCTTAACTGAAAACATCCGCCCAACCGCTATTATTATTTTTTCATCCTTACAGCCAAGCTCTTTACGAATGGAAAATCTAGATTCAGCGTCAAAGCAAAACTGGTCTGTATCAATCCCATTGGGGACGCAGATCATCGCTCCTTTCGGAGCATACCCCTTATCTTCAAAAGCCCGAACAGCATCTTCACTTACATTAGTAACCACATCGCTTAGACTATTCGTCAGTCTATATGCTAACGCCCTGAATCGCCCTCCATCATTCGGAGTGTGGGCAGTAGTTACAAGTCTTGGCACACGAACAAAAATACGACAGAGCCGAGTGACGATGTTCGCGTGCCCCATGTGGCTGTGAACAACGTCGGGGCGGATACTCCTAATTAACGATAAGAGCTTATAGAAAATTTGGAAAAGCCCCCATATGCTCTTATGCACACCAAGAGAAATGACTTCTACACCGTCCCTAGATGGCTTTACAATAGCCGGCTCAAGAAAATAAACCAGCTTTACATCATGGCCATCAGAGTCAAAAAGATCGGCCAATTTTACAACTTGCTTTTCTGCCCCCCCCATCCCCAGGCCAGTTATAATGAACATAATTTTCATCTTTTACTAAATCTCACACTTATAGCCAAAATTATGAAAATCTTCCTTATATAAATTATAGACAATGTCAACCATTTCACTATCTTTATAATATTTTCTGTAATCATCCTCGATGGCTGTTGAGTTTTTCTTGCCTATAATTACGGGACGCCCAACAATATTACTAACATAATCATTGACTTCACTCATATTTTCCACCTTCCCTAGAAAATCGACCATAATATTTCCTCTTTCATCACACAAAAAATCCGTCTGAGGCTTAAAAACAAAATCCAGTCGATTAAGATCTTTCCCTACCAACCACTCCTTCAAAAAAGACTCAAAACAATTAAAAGAGGAAACCCTGTATTGTTCTGGATTATGTATACCCATAATATCTGTGGCACCAGCTTTGGCAAATTTCCATGCGGAGTATGTCCGACTCCATGGGTTTCTAACCAATGAAAATACAGGAACACTTTTGCACATTCTTGGGAATGTTCTTTTTATTTCCATTACAGAATAATGCCCCATTGGCCTACCATATAAGGCAATGTTTACACTAGTTCCTGCAGCCTTAGGCACATGAACGAAGATAAGCCCTGCTTTTCTCCATAGTGCGGCGCGTCTATAAATGTTAATTTTTCTCTTTAAAGAAATCACAGGATTATCTTTAAAATATATCATGCTCATATTTTCAGTTTTTTCATGTCAATGTAAGAAAAAGAAAAAAGCAAAACAAACGGAAACATCAAAGTCATTACCATAATTCGAACATCACCATGATAAAAGCTATATGCTGAAGCGAATGCAAAGTAAAATTTTGCACTCTCCGACTTCAATCCTGTGGCTTTATAAACCCTACTCCCAAACCAACCAACCAATCGGTAAAACATTCCTGAGAAAATTACTCCCACAGCCCCCAATTGCATGTATCCAAAAGCTATGTATCCAGTAGGAATGATTGATTCTTTTATCCCTATAATTGAAAACGTATTATAATGAGTTAACGAATACCCTAAATTTAAACCAAAAACCTTTAAGTAATACAAAAAACCATAAATATAATCAAAAAAGAATCTATACCCAGTTACAGACAAAAGGTTTCCAGAGTTCAGTGTCGAAACCACCGGGTGACCAAAATTCCCAAGTACTTTTTCAGCACCAATCATGTTGCTCCCATAATAATCAAGGAAATTAGGGATCACGCCATTAACTACGATTTGATACATAATTTCTTTCAAATTCCCGACAACAGGGATCAGGAAAAAAAAACCTGAGAACAGAATCAGCGAAAATCTGTTAACCTTAGATTTAAACAAATATATAGCAATGATAGAAAATGTTAGCAGAAGTCTCGTCCTTCCACCAATAGAGACTGTTGCCACAATAAGACAAAGGAAAGATATCCATGTGAGGGCTGATTTATTATCCTCTATAGACTTAAGAGAAATAAAAATCGATGCCGCAACTGCAAGCAGGGACAAGAAGTAGGTTAACCAACTCGACTCCACAACCCCTTGCCTTGCGAGCATGCTTTTTTCCGCCGCATCAATAGAGTAGAGATACGCGGAAAAAATCAGAGACATGACCAAAAGAAAATAAAAAAACCATCCCCCTCCCTTCTCCAAGGCTCTATCCTTTATGTTAGAAACACCCTCCTTATTCTTAATAAAATAGTGGGCACAAAAAAAACCAACAAAGAAAAGAATAACGAGAACTGAGGCCCGCAAATAGTCAGCGTCATGATACTCACGATACCCTCCTGCATAATAAAATCCTTTTTGTTCAGACATGTACAGAAGGGGAGCAGTAAAAAAGTATAATGCACAAAAAAGAGCCATCAAACAGAAGTTATCGGAATAGCGATTTTTCCTTGAGAATAATAATATGAGGAGCACATTCAATATTAGCGGCAAAGCAACCATATCAGGCCTCGCTCATAAGGATATCAATATACTCCCGCAACCCTTTCTCCACCGTATATTTCGGACTATAATCTAAGTCGAAAAATATCGCGTTTATGCTCGCTTGCGAATGCCTTACATCCCCTTTTCTGAAGCTCGCATAAATCGGCTGCTTATTATAAATCCTGTTATGGCCTTCCATTTCAGAAATTATTAACCTGTACAGCTGATTTAGTGTTGTCCTGCCACCAACTGCAACGTTATATATTTTCGCTTTTTTTACTTTTCCGGACATGGCTGAAAGAATATTTGCTTGAACAGCATTTTTCACATAACAAAAATCCCGACTAGTCTCTCCATCTCCATTTATAATTATGTCACTATTCGTTTCTACAGCTTTAACCCATCTAGGTATAACAGCCGCATACGCTCCATTTGGGTCCTGTCTTGGTCCGAATACATTGAAATAACGCAACCCGACACTATTAAATTCGTAGGTGCGGGCAAAGACATCTGCATACAACTCGTTTACGTACTTCGTCACAGCATAAGGTGAAAGGGGATTTCCAATATTCTCCTCTACCTTAGGCAAAGCCGGATGATCACCATAGGTGGAGCTCGAGGCCGCGTAGGTGAAACTATCCACTGCCCCATCCTTCGCCGCCACCAGCATATTCAGGAAGCCATCAATGTTTGCCTTATTCGTACTGATGGGATCATTGATGGATCGAGGCACGGACCCCAAAGCAGCCTGATGCAGCACATGGTTCACGCCCGCGACCGCCTGTCGGCAGGTCTCCAGGTTGCAAATGTCGCCCTCGATAAACCGAAAGCGCTCCCATTGCTCTTTCTCTACCAGACCTTGCACTTCATCCAGATTATGCTGGTGGCCCGTCGCGAAGTTATCCAGCCCGACAACGGCCTGATCCAGTTTCAGTAGGGTTTCCAGCAGATTAGAGCCGATAAAGCCAGCCACGCCGGTAATAAGCCAGATTTTGGGGTTTTCCCGCAGTTCGGCTTTGACTTGTTCATAACGTGAGGTCATAGAGGAAAAGTCTTTTCGAGTCGGTGGTTTTTTGATCCTTTCACAGCAGTGAAAAGGCCTGTTTGTTTCACCCTCCCCTCAAGGGAGAGCAAACCGAGTAGAGGGGCTGGAGGGTAGACGATTAAAGGCGCAGGTCCACCGCTTCCTTGGGCAAGGTGTATTTGAGGTCATATAGAATGTGTAGTTCCTTGCCAAGATCGCGAATCGCCGCCGCCCCCATCTCTTTAAATTGTTGGTGCGCTACAGCCATGATAATACCATCGTAGCTAGCGGTTTGAGGCTCTTCGATAGGCTGGATACCGTATTCGTGATAGGCCTCATTAGCGTCGATCCAAGGATCATATACATCGACTTCGATATTATAGTCCTTCAACTCCTGCACCACATCCACCACCCGTGTGTTACGGAGGTCAGGGCAGTTTTCCTTGAAGGTCAATCCCATCATCAACACGCGGGCACCATTGACTTGAATTCGACGATGCAACATGGCCTTCACCAGTTCGCTCGCCACATAGCGCCCCATGCCGTCATTAATGCGGCGCCCGGAGAGAATCACTTCCGGGTGATACCCAATTTCCTGGGCTTTATGGGTTAGGTAGTACGGGTCCACACCAATACAATGCCCTCCAACCAGACCAGGGCGGAACGGCAGGAAGTTCCACTTGGTGCCCGCGGCATTCAACACCTCTTCGGTGTCGATATCCATGCGGTTGAAGATCATCGCCAGCTCGTTGATGAGGGCAATGTTGAGATCACGCTGGGTGTTTTCGATCACCTTGGCCGCCTCCGCTACTTTGATGCTGGAAGCCTTATGGGTGCCGGCGGTGATAATCGAGGCGTACAGGGAATCCACCAGATCCGCAACTTCCGGCGTCGAGCCAGAGGTGACTTTCTTGATCGTGGTAACGCGATGCTCCTTGTCACCGGGGTTGATTCGCTCCGGACTGTAACCGGCGTAAAAATCCTGATTGAAGCGCAAGCCAGAGACCCGTTCCAAGACCGGGACGCAATCTTCCTCGGTAGCTCCGGGGTAAACGGTGGACTCGTAAATCACGATGTCCCCTTGCTTGAGGGTGGCGCCAATCGTCTCGGAAGCTTTGACCAGAGGAGTCAGATCTGGCCTTTTGTGGTCATCAATGGGGGTGGGAACCGTAACGATGTAGACATTGCAGCTTTTCAGCTCATCAGCAGAGCAACTGAAATTGAGACGTTCCGCCTCGCGTAATTCGTCATCACTGACTTCCAGGGTAGCGTCGTGGCCGTCCTGGAGAGCTTTGATCCTCGCCTCGTTGATATCGAAACCAACAACGTCCCGATGTTTGCCGAATTCCACCGCCAGCGGCAGACCTACATAGCCAAGGCCGATTACAGCGAGTTTCACGTTGTCCAATGTCGTTACCGTCATAGTGTCCTCAAGGATTGAGCTTTCCATAATTTCGTTTAAATGGGGTAGCGCGGTTCTTTTTTGTGAAGAGAACCGCTTCTACAAAAGTATCTATAGCCATAACCATCTTATCTGGCAGGGCTGGCGGGCTGGCTCCTACAGTAAACCCGTTCGCTTGCAAGCAAGCTTCCCACAGCGGGTTTGTCGGCGTTGCGTGGGGATACGAGAGTGTATTCCACGGGACCGAAGGTTCATTCGCCAGCAGGCTGGCTCCCACAGGGGTATAAAGTGCGGCATTGTGGGAGCAGGGCCCTATGCCCATGCCGCGATTTCATTCACTGCTTCTTCCCAGGCTTTTATCATGGCGGGTGCCACATCCGGAAAGCGCGGGGAGGCGTCTTTCAATTCAGGCAAGGTCGTTGTCAGCGCGCTGCCCACGGCGCCAATCGTCTCTTTGAGCTGCCGGGTATTCTGGGCACAGTGTCGGGCGCCAAATTCGGCCAGGCGATCCAGAGGCCACCAGCGCTTACTGCCTGCAAGATGGAGCGCCGGCACATCGTTACGCAGGTACGCCGTGGTGGTCACGATATCGTAGGTCGGGGCCAAAGCCACCGTGCCGCCGGGGCGGTCATAGATCACACCAAAGTTCTTCAGGTGCGCATCGCCATTTCGCACCGCCCAGGAAAGCACGATGGAGCGAAACAGGCTGGCCAGCGCGGTTTGTCGCAATGTCGGCGATACGAATTCGGATACGGATCTGGCCAGGCGCTCATAGGTGCCGTCGTATTTTTCTTCCGGTGACAGTCCCTGCAATACGCAGCCATCTTCAAAGCCCAGGTAGGCGCCCGTTTCCGTGACGTCGAAGCGTTCCATGATGAACAGCCGGCCATCACGGGAGATATCGAAACGGGGAACGTCCAGCCCCGCCCTGCTGGCGGCCCGCATACAGAAATATTCATTCAGCGCCAAGTCCGGGTAATCCGTGCCCCAGGCTTTGACGATCAATCTGCTGGAGCGAATCGCGGCTTTGTCTCTTGGTGGTTCAGCGGCAACATCCACCAGCAGTTTGGGTTGCACTCCCGATATACCCGAGTTCAGTGCGTACTTTTCCACCAGTTCGGCGAACAAATCCGGATTGTCTGAATCCAGCAGTGTCTCCAGCCTTTCGGTCGAGTGCGCCATTTCCGTGGCCTGGCCTGGCAAAACATAGCCCAGGCGGCCGATCTGGTATGGGCCAAGCGCGGCGAGCAACGCCAGATCACTGGCACCGTGCAGTTTGCTTACCGTGCGGCGAATGGCATCCCGCAAATAGCCTTCGGGAAGGTTCTGGGCAAACACCGGGTGCAGCCTCGGGAACTGGTAGGATGCCGTGCGCAGCGGCATGGTCAGCGATACCGCCCGTTCCGGCTCATCGGTACGGTAAGCGAAGCTGTACTCTTCGCCGGCGTGCCTGGCGCTCCTGCTCAACCGCCCTGCTAGTTCATTGCCACTGGTGACGTCGAGTTCGTCTACTGAGGCCATTCACGCTCCCTCACCAGATCATCCAGCGTCGGTGTTTTACGGGACCTTGGCGCCAGTTCCATCCCATATAGCGCGAATAGCCGCTCCACTTTGCTGAAGCCCAGTTCCGTGATCCGGCCGGATTCAAAGCGGGAAATCGCGGTGCGATCCACCCCGCTCATGGCGGCCACTTGTTGTTGGCTATGGCCGTTTGCCTTGCGTAACCCGGCAAACTGGGTGCCAAGTTCTTGCAATGTCATGTGAATATATGCCTCAAATTCGATTAATTTACTTTGTTTGTAGCATATATTCACATTACATCCAAGCGACCTAAGCCTACGGAGCTGGCCATTAAAGTCATTCGCTTGCGAGCAAGCTTCCCACAGGGGGCTTCGAAGCCGCTGTGGGAAGCGGCCCGGGCGGCGCTCCGCTTGGCCGCGAATACAGCGTTCGGCATGGCTTATTCGCCAGCAGGCTGGCTCCCACAGGGGTATAAAATGCGGCATTGGGGGAGCAGGCGGCTTAGCTCGCTTTGCAATTTCCTCTTTGCGCCATCGTCGCCGTGCACGATGCGGATGGCAGTTGGAGCCTTCCGCATGCCGGTGACGAACCGTATCAACCCTTGCTGGTCGGCGTGGGCGGAGTAGCCGCCCAGGCTATCGATGCCAACCTGGATGGTGTGGGTATCGCCGTCCAGCGTGACGGTACCGCCCTGCCCTTGCCTCTGTATTTGCCGCCCTGGTGTGCCTTTGCCCTGATAGCCCACGAACAGCACGTTATGCCTGGGGTCGTGCAGCATCGCCTTCAGGTAGTTGACGATGCGGCCGCCGGTGCACATGCCGCTGCCGGAGATCACCACGGCGGGGCGGGCGCTGTCCGCCAGGTGGCGGACCATTCTCAGGTGGGCGTCGTGGTCGTCCACCGTGAGCAGTTGTTTAAAGCCCAGGGGCTTGCGGCCTTTGGTGATCCGCTTGAGCGCCTCCTGTTCCCAGTAGGGTCTCAATGCCCGGTAGGCCCTGGTGAAGCGGCTGGCCAGCGGGGAATCCAGGATCACCGGCAGTTCGCTCCAAGGCAGGGTTTTGTGCACCCTGCTCTGTTTGTTGCGGTGGAGAATGTCCTCCAGTTCGTACAGCAGTTCCTGGGTGCGGCCGATGCTGAAGGCCGGGATCAGGACGGTGCCCTGATCCTGCAGAGCGCGGGCCAGTACCCGTTGGAGCCGCTGCTGGCGTTCTTTTCTGTCCTCATGGTTGCGATCCCCGTAGGTGCTTTCGATCACCAGGGTGTCGCAGCCGTGGGGCGGCTTGGGCGCCGGCAGCAGGGGCGCGTGCGGTGCGCCCAGGTCCCCGGAGAACACCACCCGGTGGCGGCCCGGTGGCCCTTTGACGTCGCATTCCACATAAGCGGAGCCGAGGATGTGGCCGGCTCGTCGCAGCCTTATTCGTATCTGGCCGTGGCCGGCGTCCAGGGCGCTATGCCATTGGTCGTAAGGCAGCGGCACCAGGCGCCGTTTGATCACCCGCAGGTAGCGGTCGATGTCGTCTGGCCGGCGGCTGAAGCCCAGTTTGAAGGCGTCCTCGAGGACAATGGGCAGCAGCTTCGCCGAGGGTTGGCTGCAGAGGATCGGGCCTTTGAAGCCCGCCGCCAGCAGCCAGGGTATTCGGCCCACGTGGTCTATGTGCACGTGGGTGATCACCAGGGCCTTGACCTGAGCCACCGGGAAGTCGATGGCCAGGTCGTCGGCGTTGGCGCCGCCGGGGCCCTGGTCGCGGCCTTGGAACAGCCCGCAGTCCACCAGCAGGCTGTGCTGGTGGTCCAGGCACAGTTCGTGGGCGGATCCGGTGACGCCGTCGACGGCGCCGTGGTGGCGGATTTCCGGCCACTGGGTGTTCGGTTGGTGCATTGTGTTTCCCCCCTTCCTTGGTGTTTCTTTTTTTGTTTTTTGTCCGTTCTCCCTGTTGGGGAGAACGGATTCGCCAGCAGGCTGGCTCCCACAGCGGCGGTGTAGAGGGCGGGTTCGCTTGCGAGCAAGCCTTCCCACAGGGGTCTCGAAGCCGCTGTGGGAAGCGGCCTTGGCCGCGAATACGGCGTTCGGCGCCGGCCTACTTCGCTGGCAAGCCCGCTCCCACAGCGGCGATGTAGAGGACGCCTTATGCTGAGAATGGGATTTGGGGCATATAGCTCATCGAATCAGTGCCCGGGCCTTCTTCAATACCTCATCTCCGGGCGTGGGTTGGATCACACCCTCGTCCCATTCCGTTGCTCTACGCTGAGCTTCTCTGAGCCAATCGTCTCTCAATTCCTCATTGGAGGAGGCTTCAATAGTCCGAAAATTCATATCCTTGCCCTCTGCCTCTTTCATGGCTCCGATTTCAAGGTTATGTGTCCGCGGCCAGGGTTTTGACAGGGTATTGGAGGATATGTTGATCCACTGTTACCAATGTCAGCCCTTCCGCCTGGGCCTGGACGATCAACATCCGGTCAAAGGGGTCTCGATGAAGATTCGGTAGCGAGCCCGCCTGATCACCGTGGTATACGGAGATTGGCAACTTGCTGAAACCTTCGTCCTCCACCACGGCGTCGATATCGTCTGGTGCCCGCAGTTTACCCAGCCCCTTTTTGATGGCGATTTCCCAGGCGGTCACGGCGCTGACATAAACTTCATTTCGTGGATCGGCCAGCAGTGTGCGGCAGTGCTCGCCGAGACGAGCATCATCACCCAGCCACCACAGAAAAGCGTGGGTATCCAGCAACAGACGTCTCATCCGTCACCCTCGAACGCTGCGATAATCTCTTCGGGGGTGTCATCGAAATCCTCGGCGATGACGATCTGCCCTTTGTATCGACCCGGCCGGCGAGGCTCCTCCTGGTGAGGCACCAAATCCAAATATGGCTTGCCCGCACGGGCAATAATGATGCGCTCACCTTTCCACGCTTTTTCTCCCAGCTTGGAGAGTTGCGACTTGGCTTCATGCATATTGATTTTCATCAGGCCCATCCGAATTAGCTAGGTTAGCTATATTCTGCCCCTGCCTCGCTTGCGAGGCAAGCCGATTCGCTGGCAAGCCCGCTCCCACGGCGGCTCCGTAGTGCCCGCTGTGGGAGCGGGCTTGCCAGCGAATACAACAGCCGGTCTGGTTCCAGGCACGCTACCGCCACAGGGTTTACCGTCGGTTCCCTGAGAACGGGTGGGCGATGCTGGCCCGGTTGCATTGTATGGCCGCCGATCCGGTTGACCATCCCCCATTTGGGGGGCTAATGGCGGCTGACGTCCTTGATGGACAGGGTTAACTGGTGCTGCTTGTGCAGCATGCCCATCAGAACAATTACTCTTTCCTGGCCATCAAAGCGCTGGAATACCGCTTCCAGATCCTTGAACGGACCATTTTCAATGCGCAGGGTGTCGCCAGGAGCAAAGGCCTGCTCCTGGTGCTGACTTTCGGTACGGGTTTGCAGTTCTTCCACCACCTGGTCGGGCACCGGCACCGGCTGGTTGCCGAAGGTGACCAATTTTTGCACCCCACGAGTGGAGCGCACCGTGTGCCAGCCACCGGCGCGATCGAGACGGATAAACAAATAGCCGGGGAACAGCGGCTCCTCGCGCTGGATACGGCGTCCGGCGCGCAGGCGTTCCACGGAGAGTTCCGGGAGAAAGCAGGTGAAACCCTGGTTTTCCAGGTTTTCCCGGGCCCGGTAGTTCTGGTTGGCGCGGCACTGCACCACGTACCAGGCATCCTGGCCGGCGGCGGTGTTCGTCACGGATGAGCTGGGGTCCAACATAGGTTACCCGAAGCCTCTACAAGCGGGCCGGCATGGGGTGCCGAACTGTGGCTGTCGCGGGGCGTCCCAAGCTGCTTGCCTCCTCATGCCGATCGCGTCCTTACGTCCTGGCTGTTACTAACTACTCGGCCTGGCCACGACCATTCCAATCGCGCCAGCCGCTCCGCACTGTACTGGGATCCCCCTGACCTGAACATTGAGCGGATACCGGTTTGTGAAGTTTTTACACCCCTGTAACACTTCATCGGTTTCTATTATTTGCATTCACCGCCCGGGCACGATACTACCGATACCCAGGTGCCTTCACAATATTGTCAGTTGGCGATTCTGGTAGTCTTTTGTGACCCTTTCCTGACAATGCCGATTTCCGTAAAAGTGTTGTCGCTTCAAGGGGTTGGGCTGGACGATGGTGCTCTTTTTAGCTAATCCTAAAGAATTAAGGAAAAATGTTTGGCAATGCTTTTTTATTATCCTGGCATTTTTTGATGCGAAGGGGGCACGGCATACATTCGCTAGCAAGCTCGCTCCCACAGCGGCTTCGTGGATTGCTGTGGGAGCCAGCCTGCTGGCGAAGGTTTAAGCAAAGAACCAATAGATATTGAACCCCCCGGCCAAAGCCCTACCATAGCGGGCTGCCAGCCGGCATTTACCATCAATGGAGGATTCAATGAGCGACAGCCCTTATCAGAAGCGTGAGCACGACGCCAAGGCCGAAGTGATCTGGCACCAGTCCCACCTGACCAAGGCCGACCGGGCCAAGGCCAAGGGCCAGACCCCCAAGTGCATCTGGCTGACCGGTCTGTCCGGTTCCGGCAAATCCACTCTGGCCAACGCTCTGGAAGTGGCTCTGACTCAGCAAGGCAAGCACACCTATCTGCTGGACGGGGACAACGTGCGCCATGGCCTGAACAAGAACCTGGGCATGAGCGACGAGGACCGCACCGAGAACATCCGCCGCGTTTCCGAAGTGGCGAAGCTGATGGTGGACGCCGGCCTGGTGGTGGTGACCGCGTTCATCAGCCCGTTCCGCGCCGACCGCGATGCCGCCCGCGAGCTGTTCGAGGATGGCGAGTTCGTGGAAGTGTTCGTGGATGCGCCGCTGGAAGAATGCGAGAAGCGTGATCCCAAAGGGCTGTACCAGAAGGCGCGCCAAGGCATCATCAAGGAATTCACCGGCATCGACAGCCCCTATGAGGCGCCGGAGAAGCCGGAGGTGGTGATCAACACCGCGGAGAACGATATTGAGACCTGCGTGAAGCAGTTGATTGAAGGGATTGGGGTTTAAGACATTCGCTTGCAAGCAAGCTTCCCACAGCGGCTTCGTAGTTCGTCTGTGGGAGATTCTCACACAATAAGCATGACTACGGAGCCGCTGTGGGAAGCGAGCTTGCTCGCGAATAGTGTTTCGACAGAATTCAGAACGGCCAGACCAGCGGGATCAGCGTGATGGATACCGCCCCCGCCAGCAGGCTCATGGGCACGCCGATGCGCAGGTAGTCGGTGAAGCGGTAACCGCCCGGCCCCATGACCATGAGGTTGGTCTGATAACCCAGCGGCGTCATGAAGCTGGCCGAGGCGGCGAACATGACCGCGACGATGAAGGGCATCGGGCTCACGCCCAACTGCTCAGCCACTCCCAACGCCAGCGGAAACACCAGCACCGCGGCGGCGTTATTGGTGATCAGCTCGGTGAACAGCGCGGTGATCACATAGATCAGCACCAGCGCCATCCACGGCGAGGTGATGTGGGCACGGAACAGGCTGTCCACGATCCAGCCCGCCGCCCCGCTCTCTTCCAGCGCCGTACCCAAAGCAAAGGACGCGCCAATCACCACCAGCACCGGCAGGTTCACGCTCACGTTCATGCGTGCGCGGTTGACGGTGACACAGCGGGTTACCAGCAGCAGCCCGGCGGCCAGGAACGCCGCTTCCAGTACCGAGAACCAGCCCAGCACGTTCATCAGGATCATCAGCCCGAGAATGCCGGTGGCCAGCGGCGCCTTACGGAAATCCGGCGGCGTGGAATCCCGCAACGGACTCACCAGCATGAAGTCCCGGCGGTAGCGGTACTGTTCGATAAAGCTCTCGCCGGTGTCCAGCAGCAGCGTATCCCCCACCTTGAGCACCATTTCCCCCACCTTGCCGGGCAGGCGCAGGCCATGACGGCTGATGCTGAGAATGGCGGCCTGGTAACGGGTGCGGAACGCCGCTTCCTTGACGGTCTGGTTGACGCCGGGGAATTCCGGCCCGATCACCACTTCTACCAGACAACGCTGATGGGTGTTGAGGTTCAGCTTGTGTACAGCGCCGTGGGCCGGCACCAGGCCGTTGATCCGTTGTAACTCCCGGGCGGTCTCCGGGGCACCGATGAACGCCAGTTGATCGCCGGTCTGCAACTGCATGTCCGGCCCCACCGCGGTATAGAGATGACCGTCGCGCTGAATCTCGGTGAGATAACCGTGGGTGAGATTGCGCAGGCCGGCTTCCTGGATGGTCTTGTTATGCAGCGGGCTGCCCTCGGGGATGCGCATTTCCACGTGGTATTCGCGAGCGTGCTCCAGTTGTTCCACCAGCCCTTCCCGGCTGGGCAGCAGACGCCGACCGAACAACAGCAGAAACACCGAGCCGATCACCAGCAGCGGCAGGCCCACCCAGGTGAGATCAAAAATATGGAACCCGGGCAGCCCTTTTTGCTGCACCAGGCCATCCACCACCAGGTTGGTGCTGGTGCCGATCAGGGTGCAGGTGCCACCAAGGATGGCGGCGTAGCTGAGCGGCATCAGCAGTTTGGAGGCGGACAAACGCAGACGCTGGGCCCATTCCTGCACCGCCGGGATCATCATCGCCACCACCGTGGTGTTGTTGAGAAAGGCGCTTAACAAGGCGGTGGGCGCGATCAGACGAAGCTGGCTGCCGAAGGCGGTTTTGGGCTGGCCCAGCAGCTTGTGGGCCACCCAATAGATGGCGCCGGTATCCCGCAGCGCGGCGGCCACGATGTACAGCACGCCGACGGTCATCAACCCCTGGTTGGCGAACCCGGCAAGAGCTTGTTGCGGCGTAATGATGCCGGAGACCAGGACAATCACCATGGCCCCCATCATGGTCACTTCCGCCGGTACCCGGTTACTGGCCAGGGCGACCAGCACGCCCAGAACAATCAGCAGTGTGAACAGGATTTCCGGAGTCATAGGTCAGAGAGCGCCCGTGGTCAGGTAGCGGATTACCTTAAAGCCATCCATGGTACTGGCTCGCATATTCCATTCAATGATTGATTGGCTATGGGGATATAGCGTTTGGGTTTATGTGTGGATTTACTGTGGGAGCTAGCTTGCTAGCGAATTGCTCTTACGTATGAATAAAAACATTCGCTAGCAAGCTAGCTCCCACAGAGAGAAGCTCAGCTCTTGTCGCTACTGTACTTATAGTAGCTGTAATAACCGTATTCGTTGGAGGCGCGGCGTTCGATGCAGTTGAGGATGGCGCCTTTGATGGTGACCTTGTTCTGTTCGAAGCGGTTGATGGTGACGTCGATTTCCTTCACCGAGTTCTGGCCGTAGCGGGCCACGATCAGGCTGGTGCCGGCCAGCTGGCCGACAATGGCGGCGTCGGTCACCGCCAGGATCGGCGGCGTATCCACCAGCACCAGATCGAATTGCTCGGAGAGTTTGTCCATCAGCTCGCCGAAGCGCTTGTGCATCAGCAGCTCCGCCGGGTTCGGCGGGATCTGGCCACGGGAAATAAAGGACAGGTTTTCTTCCTTGGTTTGTACCAGCACCTGCTCCAGATCCGCCTGGCCGGACAGGAAAGACGACAACCCGGTCTGGCCATCGTTCTCAAAATAACGGTGTAGATGGCCCTTGCGCATGTCGGCGTCCACCACCACCACGCGCTGCCCTACCTGGGCCAGCACCGCCGCCAGGTTGGCGGTGACGAAGGATTTCCCCACGCCCGAGCTGGGGCCGGAGATCATCAATACTTTGTTGTCCGCTTCCATCATGGCGAAATGCAGGCTGGTGCGCAGGCTGCGCAGCGCCTCGATGGCCAGATCGCCCGGGTCTTTTTCCGCCAGCAGCGGGATCGGCTCGTGCTTACTGCGTTTGCGACGACGCAGGGCGTCCAATACCCGGTCCAGTTTTTGCTGGCTTTCAGACAACGGCACAGCCGCGTAAACGGAGATGCCCTGCTCTTCCAGTTGATCTGGAGTTTCCACGCCGCGATTGAACGCAGCGCGCACCAGCACATAGCCCACCGACATCATCAACCCCAGCAATCCTGCCAAAGCTGCTACCAGACCTTTCTGCGGTTTCACCGGCTGCGGCTGAACCAGCGCATTGTCAATAACACGCACGTTACCCACGGTGCTGGCCCGCATGATGCGCAGCTCCTGCACCTTGTTCAGCAAAGCGACGTAGATCTCCTGGTTCACTTCCACGTCGCGCATCAACCGCAGGATTTCCTGCTGGGTTTCCGGCAGTTCATTGATCTGCTTATTGATCTCCGCTTTCTCGTTTTCCAGGGAACGGCGCTGTTGCAGCAGGGTGCGGTAGGCGGGATGCTCACGGGTAAAGCGGGCGGAGACTTCGCTTTCCTTGATCTTCAGCTCATTGAGTTTGGCTTCGATGGAAACCAGCCGTTCCAGTACGGACTGGGTTTCCAGGCTCAAGTCCACGGACTCGCTCTTGAGCCGATAGGCGTTGAGTTTTTCCTCGGCGCCGGTCAGCGTGCTCTTGATTTCCGGCAGCTGCTGGTCCAGGAATTCCAGGCTTTTTTCCGCTTCCTCAGCGGTGCGCTGAATGTTCTGCAGCACATAGTTATCGGCAATGGCATTGAGCACGGCGCGGATGCGGCCCTTATTCGCACCGGTATAACTCATATTGATGATACCGGTCTGTTTGCCCACTTCACTGACGCCAAGATTGGCACGAATACCGTTGACCACGGTCAGTACTGAATATTTGGTGAGGATCAGCTCTTCTTCACCAGGCTGCCACTCACCCAGCTCCAAGTGAATGCTGCCGTCCTCGCTGCGCAGAGGCTGATCCGCCGGGCCCTTGGCCACCAGTTCTCCGTCGTAATAGAGCGCCGGCTGGCCGTCCTCGGATTTCAAGGTAAAGGGTTCGTCCAGCAAACGGTCCGGCACATTGAAATGGTTCACGGTGACGTAGGTTTCGCTATCCCGGAAACCGGCGAACAGCGGCACCTGGGTTCCTTCCGGTGCCGGCTCCGGCGCCCCGAAAGCCCCGATCAACGGCAGCCGGTCCGGCGCCAGACCAATGTCCATGTGCAACTGATCCACCACCTGGCCAAGCACCATACGGGAGCGGATCAACTGGATCTCGGCTTCGGAGGAGGACTCCTGGCTCAGCAGTTCATTCAAATCGCCGATGCTGGCCATGCTGCCGGTTTTCGGTTCCACCTGCAGCAGGCCATCCGCTTTATAGATCGGAGTCGCGACGAAGCCATAGGCCAGCCCCAATACCAGGGCGAGCACCGTGGTGCCGATGACCAGCCAGCGGGCGTCCAGCAACAGCCCCCACAGGCGGCGCAGGTCGATTTCGTCGTTGATCACATTGAGGCGGCCGGAGTTGTCGGTTTGCGGGCTGCTCATAGGGAAAGATCGTTCCTTTTGATCAAAGTTTGCCGGCCCAGGCCTCGGTGGCCTGCCGCAGCATGGGGTAGATGCGTTCGAACACTTCCCGCCCGCGGCGGAAAGGGTCTGGAATATCGTGGCCGCCATTCCAGTGGCTCAGCAGGAAGGTCTTGCCACTGGCCTCGGGAAACTGGCTGATAATGCGGTCCCGCTGGCGGGTTTCCATCACCAGGATCAGGTCGGCATCGCGACACAGGGCGCTGGTGAGCTTGCGGCCACTATGGTCGCCGCATTCCAGACCATTGGCCCGAGCCACTTCCCGGGCCATCTGGTCCATATCGTGCCCTTCCAATCCCACCAGGCCGGCGGAGCTCACCGTCTTTTCCGGCTTCAGCTCGCGTAACAGGGCTGCCACGGTGGGGCTGCGGCAGATATTGCCATCACAGACCACCAGGATACGGTCAAACATTAGCGATCTGGATCCCGAAGCCGGTCTTCCGCCAAGGCGCCGAAGTAGATTGTCTGCACAGTGGGCAGAATATTCTGGATCACACGATTCCAACGGGCCACCGGCGCAGCCGTAATATAGACGATATCGCGGGATTGCAACGTGAAGGCATCGGCCATGACCAGAGCCGTGGCGTCCTTGGCATTCAGTTGATACACATCCACCAGGTTCTCCGCACCCGGCTGAGCTCTACGAATCACGAAGACGCCGGATGCATCCGCGGTCTGCTGATTGAAGCCGCCCACGGTGGACAGGGCTTCCGCCAGGGTCAGGCCATTGCGGGTCATGGGTACCGGTTTCGGTTCCTTCACTTCACCCAGCACAAAGACCTTGTTGTCCTCATTACGCGCCACATGCACCACATCGCCGGGGCGCATCAGCACGTTATGGGCCGGATTCCCTTCCTGGTAAACCGCGCGCAGACTCAGACGGTAGTCCGTGCCATCCCGGCTCAGATCCACATCGGTCCAATCCGCGTTTTCGCCCAGGCCGCCGGCGGCGTTCACCGCGTCCAGCAGACGCATGGGCACGTTGGTAATGGGATAGGCCCCCGGCTGTTTCACTTCACCGGTGACGTAGACCTTCTGGCTGCGAAACGCCGCCACGGTAACGTCCACTTGCGGGTCTTCGATGTACTGGGAAATGCGGCTGGCGATCAGATCACGGATCTCGGTGACCTTCAGACCATTGACGTCGATTTTCCCCACATAGGGGTAAAAAATGGTGCCGTCGTTGTGTACCCAGTTACCGGACTCAGAAGGGCTGCGCATGGAGCCGGCGGGAATGGTCAGCTCCGGATGGTCCCAAACGGTGATTTGCAGCACGTCACCGGGGCCCACCCGGTAATCGTAATCTTCCGGTTCGTCCAGCAATGCTTCGGGGGGCATCAAGGGCCCTTCCTGCTCCGTCTGCCGCAGAATGGCGGTGCTGATCTCGTGTATTTCCACCACATCGGGCAGCGCCTCGGCTTCCACGCCGTCGTCTTCGCTGAACCAGCCCGGCGCGTTGGAGATGTGCGCGCCCGGAGCGAAGGCACAACCGCCCAACGCACCCAACAGGGCGGCGATCAGCAGGGACTTGGTAGTTGTCGTCATAGTCACCGGAAAATCCTGTTACCAGTCAAAGGTACGGCGCCATTGCGCCATGGCGGTCAAACGTTCGCTCTCGCCAGCGAAGGTTTCCACCGGATCGTCGGTGGCGGCCAACGCCCAGGTGAGCCGGCCACCGAGAAAATCGTGTTCCAGACGCAGCTCACCGAGGATCACATCCTGCTCATCCACGGCCTGGAGGATTTCGGCGCCGTCCGGGTGCACCTGGGCCCGTTTGCCGCCATCCACATTTAGGGTGGCGCTGCTGAGGGCCGCGGTGAACACCACGCCACTGCGGAAGAACTGCTGTACGCCCAGGGTCGCTACCTTGGCGTCGCTTTCCCAAGTGCTGGCCAGGTTGCGTCCATAATATCGGAAGCCGCTGGTATATCTTGAATGTTCGTACATCACGCCTTCACGGGCATTGCCGAACAGATCGCCGGCAACGGTGTTGGCGCCCTCAATAAAGAAGCGCTGACTGCCCTTGCCCATATGGGTAAGGAAATCGAAGCCAAACTGGGTGGCGTACTTGGACGGCATATAGCCGGCCTCATCCTCGCCCATGGCCTGGCCATAGAAACTGGTAGGCACACCGAACAGCGGGAAGCTGGCCCGGAAGTCAAAGCCAGCGAGTTGGTTACTGGGGTCCTCGCCTTCGTCAAAGCCCGAGGTTTGGCCGTTGTCCTTGCCGATGATGGCGTCGCCCAGCGAGCCCCAACTTTCGGAGGCGCCTTCCCCACCCCATTGGAATAAACGGGTGAAGCCGATTTGCAGGAAGGAGGCCGGACGCAGAGTCAGGCGGCCACCCAGCAATTTGGCATCGGGGATGCCGCGATCCTGCTCCAGTTGCCCGCCGAACATCTGCAGGTCCCAGGGGCCGATCCAGTTGAGCCAGCGGGACTGGGGTGCATAGGGGGTTTGGCGGCTGACCCAGAAACCGGCCACGGGCCGGGCATTGGACGACCACGCCAGGGAGCTGTGCCAGCCCGGGCCCCACCAGCGGTCGATAGCGCCGACGCCCAATTGCCAGTTGCCGAAACGGCCGGCCACGTAGCTGCCGTCGGCGCGCACTTCGCGCTCATCCCGGTCGTTGTCGATGTATTGGGCTTCGATGTTGGCGGCCCAGCGCCGGCCGGTGTAGCTGACGGCCATGCGGGCATCGGCTTCGCCCATGGGTTGGGAGCCGAAATGGGAGAACAGCGGTTCCTGGTTGGCGCCGCCCAGTGTGAGGGTGGCGGTGCGGGTCTGGCCCTTGGCCTGATCCATGGCCGCGCGCAGGTAGGCGGCGTGATCGGAACTGCGGCATTCTTCCGGCATGCCGGACATGCCCACGGCAATCGCCGACCAGTTCAGCGGCCAGGTCAGGGTCAGCCCCTTGAAGCAGCCCATGGCGGACAGCGCTTCCACGTGGTGCCTGGCGCGCAGGTCACCGGTTTCCACCCAGGGCGCGGCTTGCACCCCGGACACCCATCCGACCAGCGCGACGGCGGCGCTGCCTTTTAACCACTTAGCCCAATCAACCACTGGGGATCCTTTTCCAACCCGTTTTGACACTCCTTCCGGAGCGGGATTATGACCCGGCCGTTACGTCGTGAATACGGCGGCAGGCGGCATTTTACATCGACTTTACCACCGGATGGCTATCCCAACGGCGATTCCCCGATCCTGCCCGGCCCGAGGCCCTGATCATTTCGCCATCGCCAGCCCCGGCGCGCTGTGTTCTGTTCGACAGAAATCACGGTTGGCACGGTGGCCTGCTCTAGCGCCACAGAGCAACAGGGTCAGGACTCTTTGTTACCGGTACATGACCACCCCCGGGGCCTGGCAAGCCAGGACGGTACCGGCGGGCGGGCGCCAGCGCAAGAGCCCGGGGCACTTTGGCGCGCCTGTTCAGCCTTTTGATACGGAATTGTTACAGAGCATTAACCGCTCAAACTGTGGGAGCCAGCTTGCTGGCGAATACGGCCTCCGGCGTTGGCCCATTCGCTTGCAAGCAAGCTTCCCACAGCGGCTCCGTGGCACACTCTGTGGGAGACCAGCTTGCTGGCGAATACCGCCTCCGGCGTTGCCCCATTCGCTTGCAAGCAAGCTTCCCACAGCGGCTTCGTGGCACACTCTGTGGGAGACCAGCTTGCTGGCGAATACCGCCTCCGGCGTTGCCCCATTCGCTTGCAAGCAAGCTTCCCACAGCGGCTTCGTGGCACACTCTGTGGGAGCCAGCCTGCTGGCGAAGATTCCATCCCCCTACAACTTCTCGATGGCAAACCCATGCGCCGCGCAGAACGCCCGTAGATCCGCCAGGGCCAGGTCCGGCAGACTGATGCGGGCGGTCACGCCCTCGCCGTACTGGATCTCCATCAGTTCGGCTTCATGCTGGCCGCACCAATGGCGCAAGGGTTGCTCGCCGGCGAAGTCCAGGCTCACGGCCACCTCACAGGTGGGCTCCTGCTCGACCACTTCCATGGCCGCCAGCACCGCTTCCGCCGCGGCGGAATAGGCCCGCACCAGGCCGCCGGCGCCCAGCTTGACGCCACCGAAGTAGCGGATCACCACCACCATGGCGTCGCCCACGCCTTTGTGCTGCAGCACATTGAGAATCGGCCGTCCGGCGGTGCCGGAGGGCTCGCCGTCGTCGTTGGCGGCGCCCTGGGCGGAGGACGGCGGCCCGATCAGCCAGGCGTAACAGTGATGGGTGGCGTCCGGGTAGCGCTCACGGGCTTCCGCCAGCACCGCCTGCGCCGCCGCCCGGTTGGTGACCGGTCGCAGCCAGGCGATGAAGCGGCTCTTGTTGATTTCGATCTCCCGCTCCACCGCCGCGGCGGGGACCGGATAAGGGGTGGGGGCCGGTTCCGTCATGGCGGCATTGTACGGCGTCCCGGCCTTTGTGTCCGGTCTCTTCCCTGTTACCCCAGGGTTGTGAACAGCCTGCTTCGCCTGTTCGCTGCCAAGGCAGCTTCCCACAGCGGCTCCGTAGCCTCCGCTGTGGGAAGCTGCCTTGGCAGCGAATTCATGTCGCCATACAATCGGGCGAACGCAGCGGCGCCAGGCCTTACACCTTCAACGCCACCGCGCCGCTGGTGAGGCGATCCTCCATGTCCTGGTGCGCCTGGCCGATTTGTTCGAACGGATACACGCGCGGCGGCTCCGGTGTCAGCACACCGCTTTTCAGGGCCTCGAAGAAGGCGGCGGCGGTGGCGTCCCGCACTTTCGGATCACGGGTGTAGTGGCCTCGCATGGGACGCACCACGGTGTTGGAGCCGCGCGCCAGCAACGACACCGGCATCGGTTCCACCGGGCCGGAGGACTGGCCGAAGTTGACCAGATGTCCCAGCGGCGCCAGGCAGTCCAGGGACTTGTAAAAGGTGTCCTTGCCGACGGAATCGTAGGCCACCGCCACGCCCTCGCCTTTGGTGATCTCCCGGACCCGCTCGACGATATCCTCCTCGCGATAGAGGATCACATGGTCGCAGCCCCGGGCGCGCACCAGCTCCGCTTTCTCCTCACTGCCGACGGTGCCGATCACCGTGGCGCCCATGTGGTGTGCCCATTGCACCAACAATTGCCCGACCCCTCCGGCGGCGGATTGCACCAGGATGGTTTGGCCGGCCTGTAGCGGAAACACTTGATGCAGCAGGACGTGGGCGGTGGAACCGCGCACCATCATCGAGGCGGCGCTGATCTCGTCCACGCCATCGGGAATCTTCACCAGGGTATCGGCGCTGATTAGCCGTTCGTCGGCGTAAGCGCCATAGTTGCCGGAGACGTACACCACTCGCTCCCCCACCGCGAAGCCTGCCACCCCCTCACCCACCGCGGTGATCTCACCGGCGGCTTCCAGGCCGGGTACGCCGGGCAGCGGCAAGGTTTGATACAGACCGGAGCGCACATAGATGTCATGGAAATTGACACCGATGGCGGTCTGTTTGATCCGCACTTCCCCGGGACCGGGGTCGCCCACGTCCACCTCTTCCACCCGCAACACTTCCGGGCCACCGGTTTCACGCATTACCAAGGCTTTCGCCATTGTTGTTCTCCCGAGTTCGAAAAGGGTTTAACGGTACCCGGGCTATTCGCTTGCAAGCAAGCGTCCCACAGCAGCCCTGTAGAAAAGCTGTGGGAGACCAGCTTGCTGGCGAATCCCGGCCCTCCGGCGTTGGCACATTCGCTTGCAAGCAAGTCTCCCACAGCGGCTTCGTAGCATACTCTGTGGGAACCAGCCTGCTGGCGAATGTCTTCATATCCAAACCGCATCCCAGAGCGAATAATCGCGCACGGAGCGGACCAGACCTGCTCGTAGAGGATTTGCCACAACGTAACGACACAACGTGACGAGATCATCGTCATTTCTTAGCGCCCGATCGTAAAAGCCCGATTGCCAGAGCATCCCATCGCAGGCGGTAAGAGCACGCCAATTCAGGGTCGTTATTCCTTTGGCCTTGCGTACGGCGGCAGATAAAGTCGCGTCACTTTTAAGCCGCAACACCCAATGCACATGGTCCGGCATCACTGTATAGCATACGGTTTCCGCGAGATCAGAGCTGGCCTGAAAAGCCCTCACAACACAGCGGCCTTTCCATAGCGTATTGAAATGGGAATGCCTGTTATGACATGTCATCCTGATGTGATAAATCCGCCCGGCTTCGCTATGGCGGCCTGCCCTTAGGCGATGAGACTGTGCCTTCCCTGGCATGTCGGTGTTCCGGTTCTTGATGGGACTCTGAACTTAGCAGGGTGAGAGTCGGGATACGGATACCGGTCGTCGTGGAAAAAACGCCATTGGACGGATAGCAACCCCGTTCGCTTGCAGGCAAGCTTCCCACAGCGGCCCTGTAGAAAGATTGTGGGAGCCAGCCTGCTGGCGAATGATATCGCCCCTACCCCCGCCACTTCCCCGGCGTTACGCCGAACCTGTCGCGGAAGGCGGCGATGAAGGCGCTGACGTTATCGTAGCCGAGTTCCAGGGCGACGGTGGTCACCGGAATGTCGTTGGCCAGCCGCTCCAAGGCGCGCAGCAGCCGCGCCCGTTGCCGCCATCGCTGGAAGCTGAGGCCGGTTTCCTGGGGAAAGCGCCGTGACAGGGTGCGCGCCGAGAGTCCGGCCCAACGCGCCCATTCGCTTTGGTCGCGCCGGTCCGCCGGCTCATCCAGCAGGGCGCGGGCCACTTTCAGCAGGCGTGGATCGGTGGGCATGGGCAACCCCAACGGCGCTTCCGGCAGCTCGCGAATCTCGGCGGCGATGACCGCCGCCAGCGGATCGCGCCGACGCTCCCAGCTCTCCTGGTCCCAGCTGGCGGCACGTTTCACCGCTTCCATCAACAGCCCGGAAACCCGCACCGTGCATGGCTCCTCCGGCAGCCCCGCGCACAGATCCTCACGCATCAGCAGCGCCCAGCCATCGAACCGGCCATGGGGGTCGATACCGTGCTCGCAGCGCGGTGGAATCCAGATCGCGTGAACCGCCGGCACCGCCCACAGGGTGGCGCCGGTCCGTACGGTCAGCAGACCGTCGATGGCACCGCACAACTGGCCTTCGTCATGACTGTGCACGCCGGCCATGCGCGCCTCGCGTTCGGCGTCCCGTTTGCTCCAGACACGAGCCACCAGAGGCCCGGGAAAGGCGGGGAAAGAACCGCTGCCAGAAGTTAAAGCCATGATGGCGAGTTTCCGTTATTGAATGACCTCCATACCGTATTTCAGTCATCCGCTTCGCGCTAGTCTGTTTTCACCCCCTTGTTCCCGCCCTTCCATTGAAAGGACCTAACCATGCGAGCCAATGACATACTGCCCGACGAGCAAAGCACCCTGAATCTCGACGGCGTCACCATCCGCAAGGGGTCGGTGGGCGCGTTTCTGGCCAATGCCCGCCTGTGGCTGGACCCGGCCACGCCGGAGCCGCAACGGCGGGAAGCGGAACGGGATCTGGCGGAATTGCTGCCGGCGCTGGAGGCGCTGGGACTGTTCGACATCCTGCAGGTGCGCCAACCCAGCCTGCGCCAGTGGCTGGATGATCAACGGGAGGGGCGATGATGACGCTGGACGACTTCGAGATTCACGACATCAGCGCCTTTCCGGTGGTGCGTTTCTTCCCCGAGTCCCTGCCGGAGGGTTACGCGCTGCGCTGGGAGAAAGAGATGGATGCTCTGATTACCCAACCGGAACCGTTCGTGGTGCTGCTGGGTAACGCCGAGGTGGCGGAGGAGGCTCACGAGGACCGCAAGCGGCGCACGCTGTGGCTCAAGCGCAACCGGGACGCGCTGGCCCGTGCCTGCAAGGGCATGGTCGGGGTGCAGCCGAACGCCGCCAAACGGCTGGTGATGCAAACCCAGAGCGCGGCCCTGGCCGGACTGTTCAATGTGCCGCTACGGGTAGTGGCCAGCGTGGAAGAAGCGGAACGGCTGGGGCAGGTGTTTTTGTCGGAGTGAGGGGCACTGCTCGAATCGCCCTTTCGACGTTGGGACATTCGCTTGCAGGCAAGCTCCCACAGCGGCTTCGTGGCACTATCTGTAGGAGCCAGCCTGCTGGCGAATCCCGATACCTTTACAGCTCCTGCCCACACCCGTTCAGAGTGGTATCGCCGTAGCTGACCACCACGGTGTACGGATACGCTTTCCCGCTCATGTCGTCCTGGCAGGGGCTCTGTTCAATTTCCACGGTCAGGTCGGTGTCTTCGTTGCTGGCCTGGTAGAGGGTTTTGCCGCCCTCTTCCTTGGGACCGGGATCCGGAGTGGCGATGGTGGTTTCACCGTAATCGGTGACCAGCTCCAGTTTCACCTGCGGATAGATGGCCAGGCTCCAGCCGGGCTCATTACCCGCCGCCCAGAACTGGGCGCCCTGCTCACGGACTTTCTGCGCCGCCGGAGACAACCCGGCCCCCTCCACCCCTTCCATGTTCTCCGGATTCTCCCGAGGCGTGTCGTCACCGGGCACCCGATGAACGATGACGGTTACCGGCTGGTCGTTGCTCTCGCCCACTTCCACGGTATGCCGTTCGGTGGTGGTCCACAGCAGCTTGTCCTGCTGATCGCGAATTTCCGCGCGCACCGCGTAGCCCATGCCCATGTCCGGATTGACGTCACCACGCATGTACGTCAGTTCAAACGGAATCGGCACCTGGGTTTCCGGTTCGATGGTCTGCTCGGCAATCACCTTGGCCGCGGCATCGGCCAGGGACACATCCTCCAGCACTACCCTCACGGTGACATCCGGCGGCAACGCGATGCGCTCCCGGTAGAGCACTTCGCCTTTGAGGGTCACCTGCTGTTCTTTCTGTTCCATGGCGGCGCCTCCTTGCCCGGAGGATTGGGAATCGTTGGCCGGCCCCTGGTCACAGGCGGTGAGCAAGGCGGCCACCGTCAGGGCGGAAAGAGAAAGCGTGGTTTTCATGATCGCTCCTTGAACATGGCACAAGACTGGGAATTCACCTGCAAACTCTAGCAGGCGCCGGGGCAAAAGCGATGATGACGGATGAAGGTTTGATGAAAATAAACAAAGCCCCTCGCCAGGGTCCTGGCAAGGGGCTCGGGGGCGGGAATCAGACCTGCACGTTCAGACTGACGTCGATGTTGCCGCGGGTGGCGTTGGAGTACGGGCATACTTCGTGAGCCTTGTTGACCAGTTGCTCCGCCTGGGCCTGATCCAGCCCCGGCAGGCTTACGGTCAACGCCACTTCCAGGCCGAAACCAGCGCCCACCGGGCCGATGCCCACCTGCCCCTGAACACTGCTTTCGGCGGGCAAAGCCACCTTGGCCTTGCCGGCGACCAGTTTCAGCGCGCTGAGAAAGCAGGCGCTGTAGCCGGCGGCGAACAACTGCTCCGGGTTGGTGCCTTCGCCACCCGGGCCACCCAGGGCCTGCGGCGTGGTCAGCTTCACATCCAGGGCGTTGTCGCTGCTCACGGCGCGGCCGTCACGGCCACCGGTGGCTTTGGCTTCGGCACGGTACAGTACTTTTTCGATGCTCATGGTGTTCTCCTTTACGGTCATTTTGCGCTATTAAATAGCGCACTATTTAAATAAACCCAAAGCAAGGCGCCAATGTGCAACGTGGCGCCCTACCCGTTCAGTTTACGGCGCAAGGCATGAAGCTGATCTTTCAGTGCCATCAGTTCTTCCGGCTGGCACTGGCTGGCGCAGGCCACCGCTTCGGGAATCGCTTCAGCCCGGATGCGCAGCTCACGCCCCTGCTCGGTAAGCTGCACTCTTACCCGGCGCTCGTCATCGACGGCCCGGCGGCGGGACAGCAGCCCCATGCCCTCGAGTCGCTTGAGCAGCGGCGTCAGCGTGGCGGAATCCAGGAACAACCGTTCCCCGATCTCCGACACGGTCTGCCCATCCTCCTCCCACAACACCATCATTACCAGGTATTGCGGGTAAGTGAGCCCCAGTTCGCGCAACAACCGGCGGTAGACCTTGGTCATGGCCAGGTTGGTGGAATACAGGGCGAAGCAGACCTGGAGGTCAAGCTTGAGCAGACTGTCGGGGGTGTCGTGATCGTTCATGAGGGCGATATTAAATCGCGCGCTATTTAATAGCAAGAAAAAAACAGGGTCTGACAGCGGGCTTCCCACGGAAGGGAGCTACGAAGCCGCTGTGGGAAGCGGCCTTGGCCGCGAATGGGACTGGAGATATGAATTCACACTGTATTCGCTGGCAAGCCAGCTTCCCACAGCGGCTTCGTAGCAGTGCCGTGGGAAGCAGGATTGCTCGCGGTAAGGACGTTAGCGCGGCAGGCGCTCGATCAGCATGGCCACGCCCTGGCCGATACCGATACACAGGCTCACCAGCGCGTAGCGGCCACCGGTACGTTCCAGCTGACGCAGCGCGGTCAGAGCCAGACGGGAACCGGAAGCGCCCAGCGGGTGACCGACGGCGATGGCGCCACCGTTCGGGTTGAGGCGCTCGTCGTCGCCTTTCAGGCCCAGTTGCTTGCAGCAGCCGAGCACCTGGGTGGCGAAGGCCTCGTTGATTTCAATTACGTCCATGTCCTTGAGAGTCAGGCCGGCACGGTCCAGTACCTTCTTGCAGGCCTCCACCGGGCCCAAGCCCATGACCCGCGGTGCGACACCGGCCACGCCGCCGGCGATGATGCGGGCACGCGGCGCGATACCGGCGGCTTCGCCGGCGGCGCGGGAGCCGATGATCAGCGCGGCGGCGCCGTCGTTGACCCCGGAGGCGTTGCCGGCGGTGACGATGCCGCCCTCAACGATGGCCGGCAGCTTGGCCAGTTGCTCGGCGCCGGTGCCCGGGCGCGGGTGCTCGTCGGCATCCACCACCAGCGGCGGCTTCTTGCGGCCCTGGGGCACTTCCACCGGCATGATTTCTTCCTTGAAGAAACCGTCGGCGCGGGCGGCTTCATAGCGAGCCTGGGACTGGGCCGCGTAGGCGTCCGCTTCCTCGCGGCTGATGCCCAGTTCGGCGGCCACGTTGTGGGCGGTTTCCGGCATGGTGTCGGCGCCGAATTCCTTCAGAATACGCGGGTTGGGGAAGCGCGCGCCGATGGTGCTGTCGAACACCTTCATGTCACGGCTATAAGCGGTTTGTGCTTTGGCCATGACGAACGGGGCGCGGCTCATGGATTCCACGCCGGCGGCGATCACCAGTTCGCCTTCATTGACGGTAACCATGCGGGCGGCGTCCAGAGTGGCGGCCAGACCGGAACCGCACAGGCGGTTCACGGTGACACCGGCCACCGACTCCGGCAGGCCGGCCAGCAAACCGGCGTGACGGGCCACGTTACGGGCATCTTCGCCGGCCTGGTTGGTGTTACCGGCAACCACGTCCTCGAACTTCTCCAGCGGGAAGTCATTGCGGTTGACCAGGGTGCTGATGACGGAAGCCAGCAGGTCATCCGGACGCACCGGTGCCAGGGCGCCGGCGTGGCGGCCAAAAGGAGTGCGCAAACCGTCGTAGATATAGGCGTCAAGCATGCTGTGAGGTCCTCAAAGGTTGGTCCCGAATCCAAGTGTTCCGGTGAGGCGGTGATCGACCGCAATGGCGGTCCATAAGCCGCTCCCACGAGGCACGGCGCCATTCATAGGGAAGCACGGGAAGTGGCGTCCGCTGTGCGGAATATTGTTTTGAAACTTGACGGAAAGGATAGGCCGTGACAGAGTGCCTTGCAAGTCGGGTGACCGCCCGGTCCGCCCATTCCAGGGAGGCGTCCACACCGCGATCCACCTCGCGGCTCCGGTTCATCCTCCGCGAAACTCTCTTGCCGATCGAAACGACAGAATCATGATTCGTGACTCCGAACTGCTCAACCAGCTCGTCGACACTGTTCGACGCTTTGTCCGTGACCGTCTCGTGCCCGCCGAGCAATCCGTGGCCGAGAACGATGCCATTCCCGAAGACATTGTTCAGGAAATGAAAGAGATGGGCCTGTTCGGCCTGTCCATCCCGGAAGAGTATGGTGGTCTCGGCCTGACAATGGAAGAAGAGGCACTGGTGGCGTTCGAGATCGGACGGACCTCGCCGGCTTTCCGTTCCCTGTTCGGGACCAATAATGGTATCGGCGCCCAGGGTATTCTGATCGACGGCACCGAAGAGCAGAAGCGCAAGTACGTGCCGAAGCTGGCCACCGGCGAAGTGATCAGTTCCTTCTGCCTGACCGAGCCGGACGCCGGCTCCGATGCCGCCAGCCTGAAAACCCGCGCCGTGCGCGATGGCGACCACTACATCCTGAACGGCACCAAACGGTTCATCACCAATGGCCCGAAAGCCAACCTGTACACGGTGATGGCACGCACCGACCCGGACAACAAGGGCGCCGGCGGCATCACCGCATTCATCGTCGAAGGCGATACTCCCGGCCTGATCCGTGGCAAGCCGGACGTGAAAATGGGACAGAAAGGCGCCCACACCTGCGACATCACTTTTGAAGACTGCCGGGTACCGGCGGAAAACATCATCGGTCTGAAGGAAGGCCAGGGTTTCAAAACCGCCATGAAGGTGCTCGATCGTGGCCGGCTGCACATCTCCGCGGTGTGCGTGGGCGTGGCCGAACGCTTGATCGAGGATGCCCTGCGCTACGCCATGGAGCGTAAGCAGTTCGGCCAGCCGCTGGCCGAGCACCAGTTGATCCAGGCGATGCTGGCCGATTCCCGCGCCGAGGCGTTCGCCGGCCGTTCCATGGTTCTGGAAGCCGCCCGTACCAAGGACGCCGGCCAGCCGGTGAGCCTGGATGCGTCCTGCTGTAAACTGTTCTGCGCGGAAATGGTGGGCCGTGTGGCCGATCGCGCGGTGCAGATTCACGGCGGTTCCGGCTACATGTCCGAATACGCGGTGGAGCGTTTCTATCGCGATGTGCGTCTGTTCCGGATCTACGAAGGTACCACCCAGATCCAGCAGATCGTGATCGCTCGCAACATGGTGCGCGAGGCGCAATAAGCATAGCCGTCCTTTTCTGTATGAAAAGGACGGCTATTCGCTGCCAAGGCAGCCTCCCACAGCGGCTTCGTAGCACGGCTGTGGGAAGCTTGCTTGCAAGCGAATGTTTGCAATCGGGGGATACTTTAATTGAACAGGGAATGGCCCCGGCGTTTGCGCCGGCTGCTGGATTACGCCTTGCCGCTGTGCATGGCCGCCACCCTGGTTTCCCTATTGTTCCCCAATCCGCTCTCCCCCTGGATCGCGCGCCCCACTCTGCTGATCTATCTGCTGGTTCAATGGCGCCGCAAGAGCAAACTGGCCAAGGGCCTGCTGCTGTTCATCGCCGTCCTGTCCATCCTGATATCAATCCAGAGTGACGATCCCCTGCCCCAGTTTCTGGCGGCCTGGGATCGCTTCTGTTTCTTCGCCACTTTCGTCTCCGCCCTGGGTTTGTTGCGAGTGTCGGCCATGCGCTCCCGCCTGGTCCGTCACGCCGGTCAGGTGCTGATCCGCCAGCGTCCGGCCTGGCGTTATCCGACGCTGTCCATCGGCACCGCGGTGTTCGGCATGATCATCAACATCGGCGTGATCGGCCTGTTCGGCTCCATGGTGCAACGCAGCAACAGCCTCAGTGCCGCCGGCGGCGAACGGCGTGTGCAGGCGGTGCGTGAACGGCGGATGATGCTGTCGATTCTGCGCGGCTTTGCCCTGGTGCCGTTGCTGTCGCCACTGGGCGTGACCATGGCGGTGATGCTGTCGAACATGCCGTCGCTGCGCTGGCACACCATCGCGCCGGTGGCGCTGCCCACCGCGGTACTGATGTTCGCCATGGGCTGGTTGCTGGATTGGGTGCTGCGCCCGCGCAACCTGAAAGTGCCGCCGGTGGATCGGCGTTCTTCCAAACCCTTGTGGCAGTTCACCGCCCTGGCCGCGGTGATCACTGCAGCCGTGTTCCTGTGTGGCTGGGTATTGGATGTGCGCCTGCCGGTGGCGGTGTTGATCGCCTGCCCGCTGAGCGCCTTCACCTGGTTGTCGTTGCAGCGGCGCCGGCTGGGCGGCGGCACCGGTGCGCGCCGGGCGGCCATGCTGTTGTACCGGCATTCCCGTCTGATCTTCGGCGCCAACCGTAACGAAGTGGCGATTCTCGGCGGCTCCGCTTTTCTCGGCGCGCTGCTGGTGCCGGTGATTGATCGCGACATGCTGGCCGAGGCGCTGTTGCACACCGGCCTGTATGGCCCCTGGTTCGCGGTCGCCGCGATGATGGCGGTTATCCTGCTGGCGCAGATCGGCCTCAATCCAATCGTCTCGGTGACCCTGATCGCCGGCCTCTTCGCCGACACCCATGAGATCGGACTGGAACCGGTGGTGCTGGCGGTGGCGCTGATGAGCGCCTGGTCCCTGGCGATGATCACCTCCCCCTTCACCGCCGCCATGCAGGTGCTCGAGCAACTGTTGCAGCGCTCCTCCTACATGATCGCCTGGCGCTGGGACGGCCTGTTCTTCTGGATCATCGTGCCGACACTGTGCGTGTGGGTGTTCGTGCTGCACTCTTTGCAGGGGTGAGCTGCCGGGGTGAGAGATGGGGGTAAACGCCCCTTCTCCCATCCTCTTGACGAAATACGTCTTAGACGTATACTGACCAAATGTACACGGTAGTTGAAACGCCCACTTTCGCAGCGGATGCGGACAAATTGTGGAGCACAGAAGAACGAGCCGAGTTTTGCGCCTGGATCGCAGCGCACCCATATGCCGGTAATGTCGTCCCTGGCAGCGGCGGTTGTCGCAAAGTCCGCTGGTCCCGGCCGGGAATGGGTAAAAGAGGCGGGGTACGCGTTCTTTACTTCACCCGCCTGGCCAATGGAGAAATCTGGCTGCTGGTGATGTACGCCAAAAACACCACTAGCACTATCCCGCCGCACCTGCTGAAAGCCATACGCGAGGAGTTGGAAAATGGCCAAGGATAAAACTCTGACCGGTGAGGAACTGGGCAAGAAGCTGCTGCAATCGGTTCGAGAAATGAAAGCCGGCTATGTTGCCCGCAAAACCGAAGTGAGTGACAACGAAGTGGCCCAGGCCCGCCACCGTACCGGTTTGTCTCAGTCCGAATTCGCCCAGGCTCTGAATATTTCCCATCGCACTCTGCAGGAATGGGAACAGGGTCGGCGCGCGCCGTCCGGCGCCGCCCGGACACTGATCGCTATTGCCTTGCGCCACCCCGAGGTGATCGTGGAGGCGCTTGCCGACGAGGGATAATTCAGAGGTGGCTACGCGGCCGAGAGCCTATTCGCTGGCAAGCCAGCTTCCCACAGCCATGCTACGAAGCCGCTGTGGGAAGCTTGCTTGCAAGCGAAGGCCTGACTTATTCCGGCCGGATGTGCGCGGTGGCTTCGTCTTCCACGCGTTGCCAGATTTCCACGCCCATGGGGTTTTCCGATTCTTCCAGGATGTGCCCCACCAGGCCGATGGCGCGGGCCATGACGCCGAAGCCGCGCACGATTTTCCAGGGGAAACCGAATTCACAGCAGATCGCGCCGATGGCGCCGGTGGCATTGATCGGCAGTTGTTTGCCGGAAGCCGCTTCGGCTTTGGCGGCGATGCGCTGCATCAGATCCACATAGCGGCCGGACAGGCCATTCTCCTCGGCGATCTGGAACAGCCGCGGAGTGCGCGGATCCACCGGCTTGTGCAGCGGGTGGCCAAGGCCTGGAATGATCTGCTTGCGGCCACGGAAGTCGGCGACCACTTGATCCGCCAGAGCATCCAGATCCACATCGGCTTTCGGATCCGGCAGCGCTTCATAAAGCATTTTCGAGGCGCCTTCCATGCTGCCGACGAACACCGTGCCAAGACCGCACAGGCCGGCGGCCACCGCCGCTTGCAGGGATTCCGGCGCGCCGGCATAGGTGATGCGGGCGGCCAACGCGGACGGTGTAATACCGTGTTCCACCAGGGTGATGACAATGGCGTTGAACACCTTGGATTGCTGCTCGGTGGGCGCCTGCCCGGTCAGTTGCAGATAAGCCAGGTCCCCCAGGTTCATGTGCCCGAGAATTTCATTGGGCAGATCCTTGCCCCGCACTTCGATGCGGTCACGGGTGCTCCAGGCGATGTCGGAGCGAATCGGTTTGTTTTGACGAGCCATGGTGACTTCCTCGTTTGGGTTCGTTGGTATGAAAGAACGGATCGCGTTACAGCGGCTTCGTGACTCCTGTTCTGTGGGAAGCTGGCTTGCCAGCGAACTGGCCTGAGGCATATCTTCAGGGCCCCATTCACTGCCAAGCGGAGCGCCGCCCGGACAGTTTCCCACAGCGGCTTCGTAGGCCGGTCTGTCTGTAATAGAGCGACGATTCAGAGTTCAGTTTGCGCGTCTTTCCGGGTTCCGGGCAGTAGCAGACCGCTGAGATAAATCAGCCCCACCAGCGCCACGCCGGCCACATCCGTCTCCCAGCCGGGCACCATCATCAGCAGGCCGCCGATCAGGAACAGCAACGCCTTGAAGCGGCTCAACGCGCCGTGGAAATAGGCGTAGCGTTCCAGCCCGGCGGACAGCATCCAGACACCAATGGCGGCGGTGATGACATAGCGGACGATCAGTATCGGTTCGCCGCGCAGAATCAGTTCCGGTTCCACCACGAACAGGAACGGCAGAATGAACAGCACCGATCCCAACTTGAAGGACTGGAAGGCGGTCTTCATCGCCGGCTCGCCGGCCACACCGGCGGCGGTGATCGACGCCAGCGCCACCGGCGGCGTGATGTAGGACAGCATGCCCCAATAGAGAATGAACATGTGGCTGGCCACCGGGTCCAGGCCCATTTTCACCAGCGCCGGTGCCAGCACGATGGCCAGGAAGATGTAGCAGGCGCTGGCGGTCATGCCCATGCCCAGCACGAAGCTGGTGAGCGCGCCCAGTATCAACAGCAGTGCCACGTTGTCGCCGGCATACTGGATCAGTTCACGGGAAAAAGCCGTGCCGGCGCCAGTCAGGGACAGCGCCCCCACCACCAGCCCGATGCCGGCCAGAATCGCCACCAGGTTGGCCACGTTTTTTCCGGACTCGACGATCACGTCCAGGATCACCCGCTTGCGGTTACCGCCACGATGCAGAACCAAAGCGGTTACCAGCAACGCCACGGACGCGTAAAACGGCGCCATGGATTCAATCCGCCAGGCCAGCAGCAGAAAGACCAGCAGCGCCAGGCTGAACAGGTAGATCCAGCCTTCCAGCAGTGTTTTCACCACCGATGGCAGCTCTTCCTTGGGCAGTCCTTTCAGTCCCTTGCGCGCGGCGTGCGCGTCCGCCTGCAGGAACAGGATCAAATAGAAAAACAGCGCCGGCACCAGAGCGGCGGACGCCACCTCCAAATACGGGACATTGAGAAAGGACGCCATGATAAAGGCCACCGCACCCATGATCGGAGGCATGATGGTACCGCCAGTGGAGGCACAGGCTTCCACCGCGGCGGCATAGGTGCCGGGGTAACCGTAGCGCTTCATGGTGGGGATGGTCATCGGGCCGGTGGACAGCACATTGGACACGGCGCTGCCGGAAAGGCTGCCGAAAAAGCCCGAGGACAGAATCGAGACCTTGGCCGGCCCGCCACGGCGGGAGCCCATCAGCGCGTAGGCCAGCTTCATGAAGAAATCACCGCCGCCGGACACCGTCAGCACCACACCGAAGACGATGAAACCGATCAGCAAATCCGCCACCACGCGCATGGGAATGCCGATGATGCTCTCCACGCCCATGGCGTTGGCGCGCACGGCTTCCTCCAGGGTGTATTGGGATCCCCACAACACGCCGGGCATGCTGTCGGCGAACAGCGGATAGATGCTGAAAACCAGACACACCAGCAACAGGACGGTGCCGCCGCAACGGCGCACGCCCTCCAGCGCGATCAGGACCAGCACTCCGGACAGCACCGTGGGCAGCATCGGGGCATCGATATCCCAGCCACTGTTGATAATGGTGGCCGCGTTGGAAGAAAAGTAGACGCCCACCGCCAGCGTTATCAGCGCCAGCAGCCAGTCGTACCACGGCACCCGCTCACGGCTGCCCTTGGTGGCCGGAAAAACCAGAAAAGCCACGGCCACGAACACGCCGATCAACAGGTAATAGAAAGCGGTACTCAGCGGCTGGAAGCCGAACAGCTTGAGTGTAAAGACCTGGTTCACCGCCAGGGTCAGTCCCACGGCGGACAGTATCAAGACAGCGACGTAAGCGGCGCCGGATACCCGTGTGGCCTCCCCTTCCGGGCTCGTGGCCGGGGCGGCGTCGGGATTGGTTTCGGCCTGCATGGTGGTTTCTCCGTCATTCAGTCGATGGCGGCGAAGCGGCCGCGACGGGATCACCGCGCGACCGTTTCGCTCACAAGCCTGAGCGGTCTCAACCGGCGCTCAGGGCCTCTTTGCGGTAGTCCATCCAGAATTGCGGCCAGGCGTCGTCACTGACGCCTTTGGTTTTGGCTTCGTCACGCGCGGCTTCCCACGCGGCCTTCACTTTCCGCAGATGCTCGATACGCTTTTGGTTCCATTTGTCGTCCTCGGCGGTCCACACGCCGATTTCCTTCAGGTAGCGAATCGCACCGGGGTGGAAAGGTGCATCCACCGGCGGACGTCCGGACAACTTCACGTCCCAGCGGGGCATCACCGGATTGGAGTCCTTGTACAGGTCGTAGGTGGACACCACTGCCTTGGTCATGTTGTAGGCTTCGTCATCGGTGAGCGCGGCGTAGGTGACGATCATCGGGTAGCGGTACGCCGCCATCGGTGCCGGGTTGTCCTCGGACATGCCGGCGCCCACGGTTTCCATGGCGGCTTCGAAGATCGGCGCCACTTTGTTCAGACGGTCCCAGGCCTCCTCGTCATCCAGGGGAATATGCGGCCAGGCCAGGCCACGGGGGCTGGACGCCAGCTCGTAAAGCGTCGGCGCTCCCGGAGACACGATGGCGGCATCGACGGTGTCTTCGATCATGCCGCGCAGGGACGCGCCATAGGACGGCAGGCGCACCTGCTGGACGTCGTCCCAGGTCAGACCGGCGGACGCCATCAGCGCTTCGGCCTTGATGTTCACCGAAGGGTTGGCCTCCACATAGGCCACGCGCTTGCCACGCAGATCCTCGAGCGTCTTGATGTTGGCATCGGCGGCGGTGGCCAGCGACACCGAGGCCGGACGGCCCAGCAGCACACGCAGATCCTGGGGGCCCCAGTCGGGGCTGGCGAAATCGTAGATCCCTTCGGCGGCGAAATAGGTTTCGGTGGCGAGGAACGCGAATTTGACCCGGCCGGTTTCCAGCGGCTTGAGACGGCCGATGGCGGTGCCGGAGGGCATGATGCGAATACGCACACCGTACTCTTTCATCAAAGCGTCGGCGATCATTGAGGCTTCGGTATAACCGGAGGAGCCCACATCGTAGGCGCTCCAGAGCATGGAACGTTCCAGGTTGACGTTGTCGGCCAGCGCGCCGTGCGCGGCGGCCAGAGGCAGAGCGGCCAGCGCCGCCCATTTGGCGAGGGACTTGAACATAATGATTATCCTTATTGTCGAGTGTTGGTCGTGAAAGGTCAGGCTCGGGTTGTTGTCAGCGTCTTCGTGGCATGGTCTGTGGGAGCCAGCCCTGCTGGCGAATTCCAGCCCTCCGGCGTTGGTACATTCGCTTGCAAGCAAGCTTCCCACAGCGGCCCTGTAGAAAGGCTGTGGGAGACCAGCCCTGCTGGCGAATCCCGGTCCTCCGGCGTTGGCACATTCGCTTGCAGGCAAGCTCCCACAGCGGCTTCGTAGCATGAGCTGTGGGAGCCAGCCTTGCTGGCGAATCCCAACCCTCCGGCGTTGGCATATTCGCTTGCGAGCAAGCTTCCCACAGTGGCTTCGTAGCATGAGCTGTGGGAGCCAGCCTTGCTGGCGAATCCCAACCCTCCGGCGTTGGCATATTCGCTTGCGAGCAAGCTTCCCACAGTGGCTTCGTAGCATGATCTGTAGGAGCCAGCCCTGCTGGCGAATCAAGGCCCTCCGGAGTTGACACATTCGCTTGCAGGCAAGCGCCTACAGAGGCTTCGTAGCTACGTCGGGTGTATGTCCCTGTTAAATCGGATCCCAGGTGAACACGTCGCCGCTGCGCTCCAGCGGATAGAAGGTGGACTTCAGTGCCGGGATGGCGTGATCGGCCACGGTTTCCGGAGTCCAGCCTTCGCCACGGTGCACGCTTTTGAGCGGACGGCTCTGGCCCATGGTGAAAATCTCGTTGTTGCGCACGGAGAAGATCTGACCACTGATGTCCTGGGCCTGATCCGAGGCCAGGAACACCACCAGAGGCGCGTTCTTGTCCGGAGTCATTTGCTTGAGTTTTTCCACTCGCGCTTTTTCTTCGTCGGTGCGGGCGGGAATGGAGCTGGTCATGCGGCTCCAGGCGAACGGCGCGATGCAGTTGGAACGCACGCCGTAACGCTGCATGTCCAGAGCGATGGACTTGGACAGCGCGGCGATGCCCAGTTTCGCGGCGGAATAGTTGGCCTGGCCAAAGTTACCGATCAAACCGGAGGTGCTGACAGTATGAATGTAGGCACCACTGTGCTGCTTGCGGAAAATTTCGGCGGCGGCACGGCTTACATAGAAAGTGCCGTTGAGGTGAACGTCCACCACCAACTGCCACTCTTCCAGTGACATTTTGTGGAACATGACGTCGCGCAGCACACCGGCGTTGTTGACCACCGCGTCGAGACGGCCGAAGTGATCCTGCGCGCAATCGACGATGCGGCGGGCGCTGTCCCAGTCGGACACGCTGTCGGTGTTGATGACGCCTTCGCCGCCCAGCTCGCGCACCATGGCGAGGGTTTCTTCCGCCGGGCTTTGCGAACCGCCTTCACCGGTGAGGGATACGCCGATGTCGTTGATCACCACTTTGGCGCCGGCGGCGGCGGCCGCCAGAACATAGGCGCGGCCTACACCGCCGCCACCACCGGTGACGATGACGACTTTGTCTTCCAGCATGGGTTGTTGTGCCATGATTTCTCTCCCGTTGATACTTTTATCTCAGGACGGCAGCCCGAGGACGTGTTTGGCCAGAATATTGCGTTGAATTTCGTTACTGCCACCGTAGATGGTGGTGGGCCGCGACTGAATGAAGATCCCCGCCGGATGCAGATCCGGGTCACCGGGCAAGGGCTCCAGCGTGCCGGAATCCTCGCCGGCAGTGAGCAACGCCAGTTCGCTGATGCGTTGATACAACTCGGACTGGTGCACTTTCAGCATGGAGACGTCCGGCCCCAGGGACTCGCCGCGTTTCAACTGATCCGCGTAGTGCTCGTAAAGCGCTTTGTGGCAATCCAGGTCCATCGCCAGAGTGGTGTAACGGTCCTGGAACAGCGGGTCGTTCCAAACACCGAGCCGGCGCGCCAGACGCTCCACCCGCACCAGGGCGTTGGAAGATTGCTTCGGCGAGCCGAGGAAAATCCGTTCGAAGCCGAGCAGCGCCTTGGCCATGCTCCAGCCCTTGTTGACCTCGCCCACCAGATTGGCCTTCGGCACGCGCACGTCGGTGAAGAACACTTCGGCGAATTCGGCCTGGCGTTCCAGATTGGGAATCGGCCGCACTTCAATACCGGGGCTGTCCATCGGCACCAGCAGGAAGCTGATGCCTTGCTGCGGCTTGCCTTCACGGCTGGTGCGCACCAACACGAAGATCCAGTTGGCCTCGGTGGCCATGGTGGTCCAGATTTTCTGGCCGTTGATTACCCATTCGTCACCATCGAGCAGCGCTTCAGTGCGCAGGCCCGCCAGGTCGGAGCCGGCGTTGGGCTCGGAATAACCCTGGCACCAGATGTGCTCGCCGTTAATGATCTTCGGCAGAAAGTGCGCTTTCTGCTCGTCGCTGCCGTAACGGATCAGCAGCGGACCGAGCATAGTGATGCCGGAGTCCGGCAGACGGGCGCAGCCGTAATTTTCCATCTCCTCCATCATCGCCAGCTGCTTGCCGGCGCTGAGACCCATACCGCCGTGCTCGGCGGGCCAACCCGGTGCCAGCCAGCCTTTTTCCGACAGCTTCTGGTACCAGGGGCGGCAGGGGCCGATACCCAACCGGTACGGCGGATTACGGATTTCCTCCGGATAGTTTTGTTCCAGCCAGCGGCGCACCATGACACGGAAGTCTTCGTCGCTCATGCTGTTGTAGTCGGTGTTTTGCTCAGCCATGTTCAGTTACCTCCGAAACGGGGTGCGCGTTTTTCGGCGAAGGCGGCTTTGCCTTCCTGGTGGTCGGCGCTGATCAGCAATTGGCTCTGCCAATCCACCTCACGGGTGAAGGCCCATTCCAACTGACCGGCGAGCATGGCCTTGGTGGCGGCCACCGCCAGCGGTGCCTGATCGTTCAGGGCCTCGGCCTGTTGCAAGGCGGCTTGCAGGGACTGGCCGGCCTCCACCATGCTGTCCACCACACCCAGGCTCAGGGCCTCGGCGGCTTCCAGCCGCTGGTTGTACATCAGGATCTGACGGGCGCGGGCCATGCCGACCCGCGACGGCAAGGTGTGAAACAATCCCAGATCCGCGGCCAATCCCACTTTGCCAAAGCCCGATTGAAAGCGGGCGTTGTCCGCGGCGATCACCGTGTCGCAGGCCATCGCCAGGGAGAAACCGGCGCCCACCGCCCAGCCTTCCACGGCGGCGATCAGCGGCTTACCCATGGTCAGCATCTGCTGCACCAGGCGGGTATTGCGGCGCATGCGGGTGCGGGCGCTGGCCAGTTGGGTTTCGTTCATTTGGCCGATGTCGCCGCCGGCGCAGAAAGTGCCTTCGGCGCCGGTGATCACCACGCAACGCACCTCGGCGTCCTGCTCCGCCGCCAGCAAGGCGTCATAGAGCTCGGCGCGCATTTCCAGGGAAAGGGCGTTTTTGCGCGCCGGCGCATTGAAGGTGAGCACCTGGCAGTTGCCTTCACGGCGAGACAGCAAGGGACCGCTCATCAGACGTCCTCCTCATCGATCAGAGACATGAAACGGCGTTTGTGGCCGTCGACACCGCCGAAGCGGTTGAGCAGCACCAGCACCTTGCGCGGGAACAAACCGATGTCGGCTTCGTCGGTGTAACCGATGCCGCCGTGGAACTGCACTGCTTCGCGGGTCACCAGCATGGCGGCGGTGGAGGCTTTTACCCGGGCGGTGGACACAGCGCGGCGAATGCGTTCGATGGGGAATTCCTGATCGATGGCGCGGGCGGCGCTGGTGACCATGGCGCGCGTCAGTTCGATCTGGATTTTCAGATCCACGGCGCGATGCTGCAGAGCCTGGAAACTGCCGATTTCCTTACCGAACTGACGGCGGATTTTCAGATAGGAGAGGGTTTCATCGAACGCCGCCTGCATCACACCCAGCAGGTAGGCGGCACACCCCAGGGTGGCGTCTTCCAGCGCGGCGTCCACATCAACGCTGCTCACCAATTCCCGCACCGGCGTGTTATTGAACTTCACGGTGGCGACGTGGGAACCGTCCTGCTGCAACTGACGTTCCAGGGTCAGCCCGGCGGCGTCCTTGTCCACCAGCGCCAGTCCCTGATCACAGGCCACCAGGAAGGCATCGGCGGCACTGGCCAGGGACACCCGGCGCACCTCGCCATCCAGCGCGTTATCACGGCACACCGGCGGCTGGTCAACGCCCCCGATCCCGGCCGGCAGAATCAGTTGCTCGCCCTGGATATGCGCGGTGGCGGCGGTTTGTGGCAACAGCGCGGCGGTGAGCGCGCCTTCAATCAACGGCTCCGGCACCAGACCTTTGCCGAGTTCCTCCAGCAGCGCCACGTATTCCAGCATGCCCAGGCCGGCACCGCCTTTCTCTTCCGGCACACGCAGGCCGGTCCAGCCCATTTCACAGAATTCACGCCAGATCGCGGGATCCAGGCCGAGGTCGCTGTAGCGGGTTTCACGGGCCCGCTCCAACGCACCATGACGGGACACCAGCGTCACCGCGCTGTCACGGATCATCCGCACCTGTTCTTCCCGCGCCTCGAGGTCCTCTTGGGTCCATTCGATGGTCATTGTTCTCTCCCGAATTTATTGGCTAACGTCATTCGCCGCCAAGGCGGCTCCCACAGGGGCGCTGGTCAAACAAAATCCAGTTTGCCGTTGTTCACCACCACCACGTCACGCTCCACCACCCGGGCGCGGAAGGACCCGTCGCGCCAGATTTCAGTACGGATGGTTTCGCCCGGAAAGACCGGCGAGGAAAAACGCAGGGACAGGGCCTTGAGGCGATCTTCCCGGTAATCCACCAACTCGCGGAACAACGCATGGAAGACCACGCCAAGGGTGCACAGGCCGTGCAGAATCGGACGCGGATAGCCGGCGGCCTCGGCGGTGGCGGGATTGGAGTGCAGCGGGTTGTCATCGCCGTTGAGACGGTAGTAGAGCGCCTGCTCGGCACGGGTGGGCAGATCCACGCTGATGTCCGGCTCGCTGTCCGGCAGGGTGTGTACCGCGTGCAGCGGTTCGCTGTCGCCACCGAACCCGCCCTGCCCGCGCAGCACCGTGGTCATGCCGGCAGTGGCCAGCAACTCGCCGTTACCGTCGCGCAGTTCCTTTTCGCTGTACATCAGCGCGTTGTTGCCTTTGTCCACCACACCGGTGACGCGGGTTTCACCCACCACTTCGCCCGCCACCGGCAAAGGCTTGTGCCACTCAATGCGCTGTTCACCGTGCACCACGCGCACCGCGTCGATGCCGGTGTCTTCACGGGCCACCCAGAAACCGGGATGGCCCAGCACCACCACAATGCTCGGCAGCGCACGGAAATCACGGGCGGAATCGACGAACCGCAGTTGTTTTTCGTCCAGGGGGTCCATACCGAGGCCCACTGACAGGGCGTAAAACGCGGTGTCCTTTTCGGTCAGTGTTTGACGTACCTGGGGAATGGGGTAATTGAGCAAATGTTGCGGATCGATAGCCATGCCGCTCTCACTTTTGTTCGTTCAATTGGTCTGTTTTTAACTGGATCACCGCGTCGGCGGCGAAGGCACCCTGCCCTTCGGGCATGGCGAAAACCGGATTGATATCGATGGAGTCCAGGCGCTCGCCGGCGCCGACCGCGAAGCGGGACAAATTGGCGAGCACCTGCGACAGCGCATCCAGGTCCACCGGCGCGCGACCGCGGGCGCCTTGCAACAACGGCGCGCCCTTGATCGACAGAATCAGATCGCGGGCTTCCTCGCGGTCGAACGGACAACGGCGGAACGCCACATCCTTGAGCACTTCAACGAAAATGCCGCCGAGACCGAACACCGCCACCGGACCGAATTGGGGATCGCGCTGGATTCCCATGAAGCATTCCACGCCACCGACGATCTGCCGGGCCACCAGCACGCCATCCAGTTTCGCCTCCGGGACATGACGTTCGGCGTTGCCCAACAGTGTCTGGAAGCCTTCGCGCACGGAGTCCTCGTCGGCAACGTTCAACAGCACCCCACCGATTTCGGATTTGTGCACGATGTCGGCGGAGGCGATCTTCATCACCACCGGGAAGCCGATTTGTTCGGCGTAGGCGGCGGCCTCCTCAGCGCTGCCGAGCACTTTTTCCGGCACCGCGGGAATACCGTGCGCGGCCAGCAATTGTTTGGCTTCGGCTTCGCCGGGCGTGACTTCCGGCAAGGTTACCGGTGACACCGCTTCCCGCCGTGGCAAGGGCCGGGCGAAGGCGTCGCCCAACTGCCCCATGGCCTTGATTACTTTCACCGCGTCGGTGGGGTCTTCCATCAATACGAAGCCGGCCTCTTCATAGGGCCGGTTCTGCTCCGGCTCGCCGATCAGTGACATCACGAACAGACGATCCGGATGGGCATCCTTTACTTTTTTCAACTCCGCGCACAGTTTCGGCGCCACCGATGGCACCGTGCCGGCCTGGCTGAAAAACGCCAGCACCGAAGCGTAGCCGCCATCGGACACCATGCGCTCACCGAAGGTGCCGGCCAGGGTCAGGTCGTTGAGCACCTGGGCGGTGCAGTCCACCGGATTGATCGGGGAACAGAACGGCACCGCGGCTTTCAGGTCGGCCTGTGCCGGTTCCGGCATGGGCGGCATCGGCACGTCCAACTGTTCCGCCAGGTCGCTGACGATGATGCCGGCGCCACCGCTGATGGTGAGCATGCCGAGGGAATTGTTGGCCGGATAAATGCGGCGGGTGGCGGTATAGGCCACGTCCAGCAGCTCGGCGCTGCTTTCCACGCGGATTACCGCGTAGTCCGCCAGCATCGCGTCGAATACCCGGTCGTCACCGGCCAGAGCGGCGGTGTGGGACATGGCGGCTTTCTGGCCCAGGGCGCTGCGGCCCACCTTCTGCAGAATCACCGGTTTGCGCGCGGCGTGCGCGGCTTCCAGAGCGGCGATGAACGAATCCACATCGCGCACCGCTTCGGCGTAGGCCATCACCACGTCAATGTCCGGGTTCTCCACCATCCAGCCAATGGCTTCGCCCAGGGTGACGTCACATTCGTTGCCGGTGGCGGCGCAGATAGGCGTGCCCAGCCCGCGCGCCCGTGCCAGCCCCAACAGATGAGCGCCGTAGGCGCCGGATTGGGAGGCGATGCCGATGCGGCCCGGCAGCGGAAAACCGCGTTCCAGGCCGGACATGAAACTGCCGAAGAAGCCGATGGTGCTGTTGAAGGCGCCGGCGGTATTGGGGCCGAGCAGGCGCATGCCGTGGCGGCGCGCGGTGGCCAGCAGTTGCTGCTGTAGCGCTTCGCCCTGCGCGCCCACTTCACTGAAACCGGAAGAGAAAATAATGGCGCTGCGTCCGCCCCTGCGGCCCAGGGCATCCACGGTGTCCACCACCTGCGCGGCCGGCACCGCCACCACCGAGGCGTCCGGCGCTTCCGGCAGGTCATCGATGCTGGCATAGGCCGGCAGCCCCTGAATTTCGCTGCGTTTCGGGTTCACCGGCATTACCCGGCCCTGGAACTCACCGCGCAGCATGTAGCTTACTGGCCGGCCACCGATACGGGTGGCGTCGGCGGATGCTCCCACCACCGCCACGGACCGTGGCTGCAGCAGTGGCGTTAGAGAAGCGAACCGGCCGTTGGCGGTGCCGTTCGCGTTGGTGTCGTCTTGCATCACCGCAAGCTCCTTTCTGGTCCGGCTATTTCTGACTGTTCTTATTGAAGGGCTGACGAGGGACGCCCACCCCGTCGCCACCGGCGACAAAGCCGCCGGGGCGGGGGGATCTTCCCAGGTGAGCGCATGGGAAACGGAGTACAACGATCTCGGCGACAGCGGTGCGAGAACGGGCTATCCGGGCCGGGACCAGCGCCGGGACTAAAGGTATAGTGACGACGTGACCGGGACGGGCCACCGGGGGCATGCTCATCACTGTGCTCTCCCACTTTGTTGTTCTGTGCCGTGATTTCGACAACGGCGCCGGGTCGTTGCCCGGTCCGGAATTGCGGTTTATGGTAGATTCACCATTCTGAATGTCAATCCTTATTGTGAATACAAATCCATGACATCCCCAAAAGACGAACGCAGCGACTCCAGCAGCAGAAACGGCGGCGGCCGAAATGGCAGCACCAAGGACGTGGGCGCCGTGGTGAACGCGATCCAGCTTTTGCGCCACCTCGCCCACCAGCAGGCCCCGGAGGGCGTGGCCGCCATCGCCCGCGCCACCGGCGTCAGCCCCAGCAGCGCCTTCAACATTCTGCGCACCCTCAATAACGAGGGCTTCGTGCGCTTCGACGAAAGCAGCAAGACCTACCAGTTGGGCATTGGTCTGTCCGAACTGACGGTCAATCTGATCGGTCAGAGCTATGCCGATCTGATTCAGCCGGAACTGGAACGGCTGGCCCTGAATCTGGATATCCTGATCGTGTTGTGGCGCATCACCCACGACAACCATGTCAGCGTCATCGCCCGCGGCATCCCCAATGTGGCCCATGTGGATGTGCGGCTGGACAGCCGCCTGCCGGAGCTGATCGGCGCCTGCGGCCGCGCCATCGCCGGGGTACGCGACCTGCCCGACGCGGAACTCCGACGCCGCTTCGCACGGCTGCGCTGGGAGAATCCGCCCAGCTTCGAGGAATACCAAAAGGGCGTTAAGGAAGCACGGGAACGGGGCTGGGCCCTGGACGACAACTGCCTGTATCGCGGCATCAGCATGGTGGCCAGCGTTCTCACCGATCACCACAACCAGCCGCGCTTCGCCATCTCCGGTATCGGCATCACCGCTCAGCACAATGCCCGCGGCCTGGCCCGGGCCGGCGAGGCCATCCGCGACACCGCGCACTTCCTGGAACGCTCACTGTTTCCCCGAAACCTTAGGAAAAACACTATTGATGAATAGCATTCAGGATATGGAATAAAAATACCGAACACCTGGCGTCCAGCGTCTGGCGTGCTATGCTTTCATTGATATCAATGAAAGCATCCGGAGAACCCCATGGCCTCCATTACCATCCGCAACCTCGACGATGAATTGAAAGCCCGGCTGCGCTTGAGCGCCGCTGAACACGGCCATTCCATGGAGGAAGAGGTAAGGCAGATCCTGCATCGCGCGCTGGAACCGGGTTCGGATACCGGTCTTGGCACCCGCATCCGCGAGCGCTTTGCCGCTTACGACGCCGAACCGCCGGAGTTCGAACGGCGCCAGGACGCGCCCCGTGATCCAGGTCTGGATCAATGATTGTCCTGGACACCAATGTGCTGTCGGAATTGATGCGGCCGGCCCCCGAACCTCGGGTCATCGCATGGCTGGACCGCCAGAGCGGCCGGGATGTGGCGGTTACCAGTATCACCGTGGCGGAAATACTGCATGGCATCCGCCGCTTGCCCGCCGGGCGACGCAAGCGCCGTCTCACGGACCTGTCCATAGGCTTGTTCAACGAGGAGTTCGCCGGCCGCGTGCTGCCTTTCGACGCCCCGGCCGCCGCTTACTACGCGGAAAAACTGGCGGCCTGCGAAAAACGCGGACGGCCCGTGCACATGGCCGACGCTCAGATCGCCGCCATCTGCGAGCGGCACGGCGCTGTACTGGCCACTCGCAATATCAAGGATTTCGAACCCTTGGGGGTGTCTTTACTGAATCCGTGGATGGCGGGTTAGGTCACTGCCCCGCCAGCTTCCCACAAAAGGCCAGGGAACCCCTGCAGGAGCCAGCCCTGCTGGCGAATGGGACTCTCCGGGAAGAAATTCGCTTGCAAGCAAGCTCCCACAGCCGCTCTGTAGAAAAGCTGTGGGAGACCAGCTTGCTGGCGAATTCCGGCCTCCGGCGTTGGCACATTCGCTTGCAAGCAAGCTTCCCACAGCGGCTTCGTGGCCCCCACAAGGGACCCATCAGGCAGCGTAGTAGCGCCGGCCCTGGCGATCGGCACGGGTGGCGCGGCCGTGGGCGTGCAGGCAGTTGAGGTGCGCGATGCTCTCCCCCATGGCGAACATCATCTGATTGTTGTCGAGCTTGCGGTTGAACAGCAGTGGCAACAGATCGTAGGCGGTCAGCGGCGCTTTCTCACAGGCTTCCTCGGCCACGCTCAACTGCTCGTCATGGTGCTTGACCAAAGCATCGATACGAGCGTGCAGACCATGGAAGGCCAGCCCATGGGCGGGCAATACCAGACTGTCTTCCGGCAGTGCGTTCTTAATTGCCGTCAATGAATCGACAAAAGCGCTGACCGGGTCATCATCCGGGTCGCGTGCATGCACGGTCAGGTTACTGGAGATTCGCGGCAGCACCTGATCGCCGCTGATCAGCACATGATCGTGTTCACGGAACAGGCAGGCGTGCTCCGGCGCGTGGCCCCGGCCGATGTGCACCCGCCAGGTTTGACCATTGATTTGAATGGCGTCGCCGGCAGCGATGAACTCCGGGGTCGGCGGCATGATCGGCACCACTTTTCGAAAACCGTTGCCGCGGCCACTGAGCGCATCCAGCGGCTCCCCATGCAGACCATGCAACCCCATGAAGCGGCGCACGTCCTGGCGCACGGTGTCGTCCTCGGCGGAATGCAAATGATTGAGCAGCTCCCACTCCCCGCGCGTCATGCGTACCGGTGCATTGAATCGCTGCGCCAGCCAGCCGGCCTGGCCGACATGGTCCGGATGGTAATGGGTGACAATGATGCGGCGGATCGGCCGGCCTTCCAGGGCGTTGTCGAACGCCTGGGCCCAGATTTTCTGGGTGTGGCGGGTGCCGAATCCGGTATCGACCAGGGTCCAGCCGTCCCCATCCTCCAGCAACCACAGATTAATGTGGTCCAGCGCCAGCGGCATGGGAAAGTACAACCAGTACACGCCCGGCGCTACTTCCAGACGCTCGCCGGGCCGCGGCGGTTGCGAAAACGGATACTGCAATTCGGACATGGGGTTCTCCCGAAGACCACTTTGTCGTTATTGTGTTGACCCAACCTCAGGGATGAAACCAGACGGAAAGGTGAACCCAGTATACCTATGGAACCCCTCATTTTCTTCCCTTCCCGGGTTCAGGGGAAGCACGGGGATTCACTCATAACGGAGAGAGCTATCCATGCAAGCGTGGCAGATCAACGACGGCACCATGGCCCTTGGCCCCTTTGATACCCCGGAACCGGCACCGGATCAGGTGCGTATCCGGGTGCGGGCCGTGGGCATCAATCGCGCCGATATCCTGCAGGTCAAGGGCATGTATCCGGCGCCCCCGGGCTTCGACCAGCGGGTGCCCGGACTGGAATACGCTGGCGAGGTGGATGCGGTGGGCAGCAAGGTCACCCATCGCCAGGTAGGTGACCGGGTCATGGGGCTGATTCCCAGCGGCGCCTACGCGGAATATCTGGTGGTGCATGAAGATGAACCGCTGACACTGCCGGACAATCTGGACTTCGCCACCGGCGCCACCATTCCGGAAGCCTTCCTGACCGCCTATCGGGCGCTGTTCCTGGATGGTGGCCTGCAACCGGGGCAATGGTGTCTGATCCGCCCGGCCAGCGCCGGCGTGGGTCTCGCTGGCACCCAGTTGGCGGCGGCGCTGGGCGCCCGGCCGATCGGCTCCAGCCGCAACCCGGCCAATCTGCGCACCGCCGAAGGCATGGGGCTGGTGGCCACGGTCACCGAGGACGACACCCTGGCCGAGCAGCTGAAGAGCATCACCGACGACGGCGTGGCGGTGATCATGGATATGGTGGGCCCGGACTGGAGCCAGGTGCTCAAGGGCTTGCGCACCGAAGGCACGCTGAGTCTGGTGGGCGTGCTGGGCGGGGCCCAGACCATGATGGACCTGCGCCCGTTTCTGCAGCGGCGTCTGAAAATCACCGCCATGACCATGCGCAGCCAGACCCTGGACCGCCGCATCGCCATGGCCGGGCTGTTCAACGACCGCCTGGCACCGTTGTTCGCCGCCGAACGGCTGCGTCCGTTGCCGATGGAGACCTTTGCCTTCGCCGATGCTCTGGAGGCGCACCGCCATATGGTGGAGGACGACTTCAGCGGTAAGCGGGTGTTGGTGCTATAAGATAGGATTGGCGGTCCGTGAACGCTCCCACGGACCGGGCTACGAAGCCGCCGTGGGAGCTTGCCTGCAAGCGAATCATGGGTAACGCCCCCAATTCGCTTGCAGGCAAGCTCCCACAGCGGCCTTGTAGCCACTTTTGATGTTAATGTCCGCGAGTTGGGACACCCTCTCTTCCCTACTCCATGGTATGGCCGCCGCCGCCCTGCCCTGATATATTCCCGAAACGCAATTTCATAATAATGAGGTGCCGCAATGTCTCAAGCCACCGCCACCGCCCGGCCGCAAATGACCGAAGCCGAGTGGGAAGTTCGCAAGGACCTGGCCGCCGCTTATCGTTTGGTCGCGCTCTACGGCTGGGAAGATCTGGTGTTCACTCACCTGTCCGCCCGTGTACCGGGACCGGAGCATCACTTTCTGATCAATCCGTACGGTATGTTGTTCGATGAGATCACCGCCTCCTCCCTGGTGAAAGTGGACCAGGATGGCGAAATCGTCGATCCCGGCGCCACCAACCGGGTCAACCCGGCCGGTTTCACCATCCACAGCGCCGTGCACATGGCCCGCGAGGAAGCCGGCGCGGTGTTGCACTTGCATGCCGCCGACGGTGTCGCCGTGAGCGCGCACAAGAACGGCCTGCTGCCGTTGAGCCAGACCGCCATGCTGTGTCTGGACCATCTGAGCTATCACGATTTTGAAGGTGTGGCTCTGAACCTGGACGAGCGCGAGCGTCTGGTGAAGGATCTCGGCGACAAGAACCTGATGCTGCTGCGCAACCATGGCACTCTGAGTGTGGGCAAGGATGTGGGTGAAGCCTTCACCTACATGTACTTCCTGATGAAGGGCTGCGAGATCCAGGTGCGCGCCATGGCTCAGGGTGAGACTTACCAGCCTTCCGCCGAAGCCATCGCCACTACCTCCGATCAGTCCAAGAGCCTGGGCATGGCCAGCAAGCTGACCTGGCCGGCCCTGCTGCGCAAGCTGGAACGCGCCGGCAGCGACTACGCGCGCTAAAAGAGTTCGCCTGCAAGGCAAGCTCCCACAGAGCGGCTTCGTAGTCCGTTGCTGTGGGAAGCGGCCCGGGCGGTGCTCCGCTTGGCCGCGAATACCCCCATTCGCTTGCAAGCAAGCTTCCCACAGCGGCCCTGTAGAAAGGCTGTGGGAGACCAGCTTGCTGGCGAATCCCGGCCTCCGGCGTTGGCACATTCGCTTGCAAGCAAGCTTCCCACAGCGGCTTCGTAGCCCTCTCTGTGGGAAGCTGCCTTACAGCGATGGTTCTGGTTGCCCTACCCCTTCCCTTCCAGATTGGCGCGCAGCACGGTGAGCGCCGCCATGTTGACGATGCGCCGTACCGTGGCGCTGGAAGTCAGAATGGTCACCGGCGCGTTGACACCGAGCAGGAACGGTCCCACCGCCACGTTGCTGCCAGCGGCGGTTTTCAACAGGTTGTAAGCGATGTTGCCGGAATCGCCGTTGGGACAGACCAGCAGATTGGCCGATCCTTTCAGAGTGGAATCCGGCAGGATGCCCTGACGAATCGATTCCTCCAGCGCGGCGTCGCCGTGCATTTCCCCATCCACTTCCAGTTCCGGAGCCGCCTCACGGATCAGCGCCAGCGCCTGACGCATTTTCTCGCTGGCGGCGCAACGTTCGGAACCAAAATTGGAGCGCGACAACAACGCCGCCTTCGGTTCCAGATTCAGGCGCCGCATTTCCTCGGCGGCGGCCACCGTGAACTCGGCGATCTGTTCGGCGGAGGGGTCCTCGTTGACGTGGGTATCCACCACCGCAACCGTGCGCTCCGGCAGTAACAGCACATTCATCGCCGCATAGGTACGGGCGTTTTCCTTACGGCCGATAACCTGATCGACAAAGCGCAGGTGCTCGGCGAACCGGCCCACGGTCCCGCAGACCATGCCATCGGCCTCACCCAGGTGCACCATCATGGCACCGATCAACGTCATGCGGCGGCGCATCTCGGTACGGGCCACTTCCTTGGTGACACCCTGGCGGCAAAGTTTTTCCCAATACTCGTTCCAGTAGCGGTGGAAACGTTCATCCTGCTCCGGATTGGTGACTTCCACATCCTCGCCGAGACGCAGGCGCAGCCCGTAGCGCTCGATGCGCATGGCCAGCACTTCCGGGCGGCCCACCAGAATCGGGAACGCCAACCCTTCATCCACCACCACTTGCACCGCGCGCAGCACCCGCTCTTCCTCGCCCTCGGTGAACACGATGCGGGCCTTGCCGCCGTCGCGCACCAGCGCCTTGGTGGCGGAGAACAAGGGCTTCATGAAGGCGCCGGAGTGGTAGACGAAGCGCTCCAGCTGTTCGGCGTAGGCGTTCAGATCGGCGATCGGCCGGGTGGCGACGCCGTCGGCCATGGCCGCTTTCGCCACCGCCGGTGCGATACGCACGATCAGGCGTGGATCGAACGGTTTCGGAATCAGGTACTCTGGCCCGAAACTGATGTCATAGGTGCCATAGGCGGCGGCCACCACCTCGTTCTGCTCTTCCTGGGCGAGACCGGCGATGGCGTATACCGCCGCTTTTTCCATTTCCCGGGTGATGGTGGTGGCACCAGCGTCCAGCGCGCCCCGGAAAATATAGGGGAAACAGAGGACGTTATTGACCTGGTTCGGGTAATCGGAACGGCCAGTGGCCATGACCAGATCATCACGCACCGCCTTGGCGTCTTCCGGCAGGATTTCCGGGCTCGGATTGGCCAGCGCCAGAATCAGCGGACGGGCCGCCATGCGCTGCACCATGTCCGGCTTCAGCACACCGCCGGCGGACAGACCGAGGAACACATCGGCACCGTCGATTACCTCGCCCAGGGTGCGTGCGTCGGTGGGTTGAGCGTAGCGGGCCTTGTCCGGATCCATCAGCACTTCGCGCCCCTGATACACCACGCCTTCGATATCGGTGACCCAGATGTTTTCCTGCGGCAGGCCCAGATCCACCATCAGATCCAGGCACGCCAGCGCCGCGGCACCGGCACCGGAAGTGACCACCTTGACCTGATCGATGGGTTTGCCCACCACCTTGAGACCGTTGATGAAGGCGGCGCTGACGGTAATGGCGGTGCCGTGCTGATCGTCATGGAATACCGGAATGCTCATGCGTTCACGCAGTTTGCGCTCAACGATAAAACACTCCGGCGCCTTGATGTCTTCCAGGTTGATGCCGCCGAAAGTCGGTTCCAGAGCGGCGATGATCTCCACCAGTTTGTCCGGGTCGCTTTCGTTGATCTCAATATCGAAGACATCGAGGCCGGCGAACTTCTTGAACAATACCGCCTTGCCTTCCATCACCGGCTTGGACGCCAGGGCACCAATGTTGCCCAGCCCCAGTACCGCGCTGCCATTACTGATCACCCCCACCAGATTGCCGCGCCCGGTGTAACGGAACACGTTGTTGGCATCGTCGACGATCTCTTCGCAAGCGGCGGCCACGCCGGGCGAGTAAGCCAGCGCCAGATCACTCTGGTTGGTCAGTGGTTTGGTGGCGACGACGGCGGTTTTGCCGGGAACGGGGAATTCGTGGTAATCGAGTGCAGCACGACGGCTGTCGGTGGCCAAGGTCAGGTCTCCTTAATGGTCTTTCCTGGGAAAATTGTGCGAACCAGTGTACTGCTCCCCACCGGCATCACACTAGGGAGTAAAGCCCCTGGAACCCACCAAACTGTTACATTTCGCCAACTGTTACAATTCGGTTTGGTCAATCTATTCCGGAGTCACCGTGTCAGGAGACCACCCAATTCTCCAGGGCCAGATCCGGAACCCGCCGAAACTCACGGAGATTATTGGTCACCAGGGTCACGCCCAGAGCGAGCGCGTGAGCCGCGATGAGCGTATCCAGACTGCCTATCGGTGTGCCGCACGCCTCCAGATAAGTACGCAGGTCGCCATAGCGCTCGGACGCGGCCTCGTCGAAGGCCATCACTTCGAGCGGTGCGAGGAATTTGCCAAGCGCCTGCTGATTGCGCTTCGAACCGCTCTTAGCCACCCCGAACGCCAATTCCGCGGCGGTAATGCTGGACACAGCAACGTTGCCGGCACGCAATGATTCGAAGTGACGAAAGACCTTCTCGGGTCGCCGATTGATGATGTAAATACAGATATTGGTGTCCAGCAAATAGCGCAGCCCTTCCATTGGCCTTACTCCATTGACTCTCGATCCTGTGCCGCCGGTTGCTCCCGTTCCATTTGGAAATCCGCGTCAAACTCCTCGAGAGCCTCGCGCATGATGTCCCAAGGGCGTTCCACCGGCAGCAATAACACACCATTACCAAAACGCCGGGCGATCACTTCCGTCCCTTCGAAGCGCAGGTCCTTGGGCAGCCGCACCGCCTGACTGCGGCCGGACATGAAGATTTTAGCGAACTGGGTCATGACAAACCCTCCGAAGAGCCCTGATACATACCGTCGGTATATATCACCTGGGACACGGCGTCAAGACCGTCACTATCCACTATCGCCCACCGGCGCCGCCCAGACGCTGTCCGCTGGCCCCTGCCTCACCCGCCGGGCGGTACGCTTCGCCGCCAGCATCAACAGCACCGCCGCAATCAGGGCCGTCCCTTCCACCGCCAACGTCGCCGGAGCGGTATGCAGCCAGGGCGGCAGGGACGGCAGCATCAGCGCCAGCAAGCCGGTCAGCGGAATCGCCAGAGTGGTCAGCGCCGCCAGCCACAGCAGCTCCACCACCGCGCGGGCGGCGCCGCGCCAGAACGCCCAGCCCACGCTGGCCAGGAAGACGACATAGTAGACGCCCGGGTACCAGGCGTTGCTGTCCGCCACCAGTCCGTTCACCCATTTGCCCGCCACCATGGCGGCGGAGACTCCCGCCACACAGCCCCAACAGACGCCGACGGTGGCCGCCGCCATCAGCTCGGTGGTGCGGCGCTGGGACACCGGTGCCTCGTTGCGGCGTTGTTTGCGGCGGCGGGTTTCCACCCACAATAAATTACCGCTGTAAAACAGAAAGGCCCCACCCAGCCCCATTAGCACATAAATCCAGCGCATCAGGGGGCCACCAAAATTGCCAAAGTGCAGGCCGAAAAAGGTGGTGATGATATCCACCCAGGGATCCTCATGGCCCGGCATGTAATCGGTATCGGTGATCTCGCCGGTATAGGGATTGAGCTCGACGAAACCCCGATCCGCGCCGCGCACCATGTGCGCCGGATTTTCACCGGCGATACGCACCGAGGCCCGTGGACCAAGCACATCGGAGTACATCATTTCCCGGGGCTCGAAGTCAGGATCATAGTTCCGCACCGTGGCCAGCAGTGTTGCCGGCGCCACCAGATTGTCCACCTGCCGGGGGATACCGTCATCGGATGGCGCCGGCCTGGAAAACAGCGGCCGGTCTCCGTACGCCACCTTGCCCAGGCCATCGTAAATCTGATCGTGGAAAGCAAACACAATCACTGTCAGACCGATGACCAGATGAAACGGCAGGCTGGTGATACCCACCACGTTATGGGCATCGAGCCAGAACCGTTTGCGGTTCTTACCCGGTCGCAGGGCGAAGAAATCCTTGATCAGCGTGGGCAGCAACACGATCACGCCGGACACCAGCGCAAGCACATAGAGAACGCAGACCACTCCCATGACATAGACACCGAAGTAATGATGCCCCTGTCCGGGAACGCCGCCGGTCTGGTGCAGCAGATCGATCAGTTCGGCCATGGCCGAAGGTTGGTAGGACGCCGTCCGCAGAGTGCCGTCGCCGTCCAGCGAGGCCCGTCCGGTGACACCGGGAAGGTGCCGACCGCCCTGCTGCTGCCAGGTCAGGGGCACCGGCGCGCTCTCACTTTGCCGCAGGTGCAAGGTGAAGCTCCGGGCCGCTTCCGGATGGGCCCGCAGCACCGCGCCGATCAGCTCCGGCCAGCGTTGCTCCCCGGTCCACCGCCACTCGCCCTGCTCCGCCACCGGCGGCGACGCCCAGCGATCCAGTTGCGCCTTGAACATGGTCAAGGCGCCGGCGTAAAAGCCGATGAACAGCATCATGCCGGCGATCAGTCCGGTCCAGGTGTGCAGCGTCTTGTAAGTCCGTATTACGTCGCTACGCATATCAGCCGCCCTCCATGATCACACGCACCACCGCCAAGGCGGAAAAAGCCGCCATATTGGCGGCTCCCAGCCACAACCAGGCACGCAGGCCGGTGCGAAACAGATAGACGAAAGCGAACACCGCCATCCAGATCACCGGTACCACCCACATATTGAATTGCACCTTGTTCGGGGCTTCGATGCCGCCCGGCCCGAGCCAGGCGAACAGCCCCATCAGTGCCAGGGCCAGGGTGAATCCGAGCACGCCGCCGGCCAGAGTCTTGCTCCACCAATGCGGTTGAATCGGCGGTCGTTTCGGCTTGGCCATCAGGCGCGCCCCTCCTTGAGCAGTGACAGCAACGGCAAGGTGCCGAGCAACAGCATGAGCACGGTCAGAGCGGCGAAGAACCCTGCCTTGGCGTCCAGCGTCACCATCCATGCCGGCCAGGACAGCAACAACAGCGCCCACGACAGAACCCGCCAGCCGATACCAGCCAGCGGCCGCGCCAGCCACCGCTGATTGGGTGAGCGCAGGTACACCAACACGCTCCCGGCGACACTCAACAACAGGCAAATCGAAACCGTCATTTCATCACCCCGGTCACCAACGGTATTTGACGCTGGCGGTGATGTTGCGGGCGGAGCCGTAGGAGCAGCCGTACTGGGTACAGTAGGTCAGGTAGCGCTCATCCTTGAGGTTCCGCCCCGTCAACGCGACGCTCACACCGGGCAACCCGAGATAGCTCATGTCATAGCGCAGAGACGCGTCGTACAACACATAGCTGTCCACCCGATAATTGTTTTCCGCGTCGCCATAAAGGTCGCTGATATAGCGGGCACCGACACCGAGCCCAAAGCCAGCCAGCGCCCCTTCACGCCACTTATAGTCCAGCCAGAGATTCGCCATATTGCGCGGCGCCAACGGCTTCTCGTTGCCCTCCTCACCCTCTTCACCGTCAGTGACTTCGGTATCCAGATATGTGTAGCTGGCGGTCACGCTTAGCCCGCTTTCGTTCCACATTTTTGCTTCCAGCTCGGCACCACGTGTGCGGGTTTCACCGGTCTGGCGCTGGCAACTGTTGACCGCCTCGCACGGCGCGCCGGCCGGCGGACTGATATCGGTAACCACCAGATTGGTCTGGCGCAAATCAAAAGCGGAAATCGTGATCATGCTGTTGCTGCGCGGAGGCTGGTATTTCAAGCCCGCTTCATACTGTTCACCTTCGGAAGGTTCAAAAGCGCTTTGCGAGGAGTCCTGCCCGCTAACCGGTTCGAATGAGGTGGCGTAACTCAGATAGGGGGCCAGACCGTTCTCTAACAAGTAGGTGGCGCCGGTTTGCCAGGTAAAGGCGTCATCATCACTGGAATCCTCGTCTTCCAATGCATCCACCTTGAACTGATCATGGCGTACACCGAACATGAAACGCCAGTTATCCAGGGCAATCATATCCTGAATATACAAGCCGGTTTGGCGCTCCACGTTTTCTTCGTCGATCTGCACCATCAGGCTGTCTTCAAAACCCGCCGCACCTGAATACACCGGATCAAACACGTCGATGTCATCAATGGTGGCGGTCACACTGTAGCGGGTATGGTCCCAGTGGGTGCGCAGGTAATCCAGACCGAACACCAGGTCGTGGCGCAGACGCCCGGTGGAGAAAGCCGCTTTGAACTGATTGTCCACCGCCACTTCCCGCAGCTCACCCGCGCCTTTCACACCTCGACGTGGAAAAGTCCGGTTGTTGCTGTTCAAACCACCGTTGCCCACGGTGGTGCGAGGATTGGAAACCACAGTGCGGAACAATGTGTCCACGTAGCTGTACTTGGCGTTCTGGCGGAACGACCAGACATCATTGAATGTATGGTTCAGATCATAGCCAATGGCCCACTGCTCGCGATCATAGGTGTTCCAATCCGGCTCACCAAGAAAGGTATCACGGTCAATGTAGCCGTAAGGTGTCGGGTAAAGCAGGCCCTGAACGGGCAAGAACTGAAACGTGGAGCCACCCTCGTCCTTCTGATAGTAGCTAAGGAAAGTAATATCGGTGCTGTCGTTTACAAACCAGGTGGCGCTGGGGGCAATGTAGATGCGGCTCAACTCGGTCTCGTCCACCTGGGCGTCACCGTCGTTATAGCTGCCTACCAATCGCCCCAGCCAGTTGCCGCTCTCATCCAGCGATCCGCCGAGATCAAAAGCCCCTTCGTATTGATTAAAGCTGCCGCCACTGAGTATCACCTCATTCCGATGATCAAAGGAGGGCCGCTTCGCAACCATATTCACCAACCCGCCAGGCGTGACCTGCCCATATAGCACGGCGGCAGGTCCCTTCAGCACTTCTACTCTTTCCAAACCATAGGCGTCTACCTGCGCTGTGGTCCATTGTCCGCCCCTCGGTAACCGCAGCCCGTCGAGATACATATTGTTGCTCCAACTGCTGGCATCGAAACCACGGATCCTGATGTCATCCACCCGGCTGTCTATCCCCTGAAGCTCGGTACTTACCCCCGCGGAGTACGTCATTGCATCCATGACGCTGTTTGCTCCCCGGTCCTCCATCTCTTGTCGGGTCACCACCGAGATCGAGCGTGGTATTTCCACGATCGCGGCATCCGTTTTAGAAGCGGTTCCGGTATGCGTGGCCAGATAACCCATGCTCGCCGCGCCCCAGGCGTATTCCTCCATCGGCGTGTCCGCGGTGACCTCAACCGCCTCGATCCGGTGAGGCTCGCCCCGCCGCCCTACTTCCACGCCATTTTCCGTGAAGTTGTAGGTAAGCCCGGAGCCCGCCAACAGCGTGCGCAGAACCTGATCAAACGACATGGTGCCGTTGACGGCATTGCCGACTTCATCCTCGGCACCGGCGGGATAGTGAATCTCAACGCCGGTCTGGCGGGACAACGCGGCCAGGGAGGCGCCGAGTTTTTGCGCCGGCAGCGCGATCCGCACGCGTTGGTGCTGATGATTGTGGGAGGGTTCGGTGGATTGCGCCGATACGGCGCCGGCAGCCAGGCTGAGACAACAGGCAAAAGACAATAAAACGGCGCCACCAGTGGCCGCCGGAAAACGCCATATACGCATTGATGTGTCCTGAGATCAATCCGGAAGAATCATTAACGGTTGATAATAATTCTCGATTGTATAGATGGTATTGATTCTCATCAACAACAAAGCGATACGGGAGACATGCGGCATCGCGGCTCATGAGCCGCGATGCGCGCTTTCGATCAGCCCTGCCGCATGCGCAGAGTCACCAGGACGGTTTCCAGACGCGGCACCGGAACGTTCAGGCGATGGGCAATGGCCACCACATTACCAAGGATGGCGTCCAGCTCGATGGGACGGTCGTTGAGGTAATCCAGCGCCATACTGTTTTTATAGGCCGGCATTTTTCGGGTGCCGGCGATATTGCTGTCAGGCAGGTGCGATGGCAGCGGGTGGCCGTCGGCTTCGGCCACCGCCATGACCTCCGCCATCAGGTCCCGGATCAGCTGTTCGCCGCCCGGAGTGTCCAGGATGGTGTAGGTGTCGGCGCCGTTGGCCAGCACCGATAGCGGATTGAAGGGGGTGTTCCAGACGCACTTGAGCCAGCGTTCACCCACCACCTGTTCGGTGAGCTTGATGTCGATGCCGCCTTCCACGAACAGATCCCGCAACCGCGAACAATGTTCGTCGATACCTTCCGGGAAACGCCCCATGACCAGACGGCCGTAGGCGTTGTGTTTGATCTGGCCCGGCGCCACCCGGCTGACCGCGATAAACGCCAGACAGCTGATGATCGGGTTATTGGGGAAGGCCTCGGCCAGTTCCCGCTCGATATCCAGGCCGTTCTGAATCAACACGATACCGGTATCCTCCCCCAGCCACGGGCGGATCAGCGCGGCGCGGTCCGAATTCGGCAGTACCTTGGTGGCGAGAATGACATAGTCCGGCTGGCTGTCGGCCTGATCGCCGTCCCGATACAGATGATCCGGTCGCCAGGAAATATCCCCCAGCGGGCTCTCGAACTGAAAACCACCGTCGCGGATAGCCTCGTACTCGGAACGCACCACGGCGCTTACGGTACAGCCAGCGCGCTTGAGAATGGCACCGTAGAAGCTGCCAATGGCGCCGGCACCGATGATCAGAACATGGGGTTGTTGACTCATTATGAGGTCTCCGTGCGTTTAAGGCGCTGTCCGCGCGACATTCGCGCGAGCGGCCACAGCGCCAGAATGAACAGCGACGCCGTAATCAAAAAGGCGTCGTCAAAACCGACTTCGAAAGCGAGAGGGTGGCCCGCTTCCGGGTGAGCATGCCAGTGACGGTCACTGAAAAATTGTACGCAAATAGCACTCAGGTTCACGCCCAGAGCGCCTCCGATCTGGCGGGCGAAATTCACCACTCCGGATCCCTGCGGAATCATTTCCGCCGGCAGCAGTGCCAGCGATCCGGTATTCACCGGCGGCATCATCAATCCCAGCGCCACCCGCCCCAGAGCGACCCAGAACATCAACCAGACCATGCTGGTGCCGATATCAGCCGCCCGCAGAAACAGCAAACTCGCCGGCATCAACAACAGCCCGGTGGTGATCATCACCGCGCCCGGCAGGCGGTCGGAAAGATGGCCGGACAAAGGGAAAATGATCGCCATGGCGATGCCGGCGGGGATCAATATAAAGCCCGCGTCCGTGGCCGTCATGCCCTGTACCTGCTGGAAGTACAGCGGCATCAGGTAAGTGGTGCCGAACACCCCGGCCCCCATCACCATGGCGACAAAAAAA